>ERZ780168.1610-NODE-1610-length-22655-cov-4.226283_pt1 | contig 22655 bp, 19 predicted proteins | sample MGYA00510981_ERZ780168 | MGnify/ENA primary metagenome ERZ780168 (study PRJEB29588, sample SAMEA2158769) | human gut metagenome | biome: human gut; feature: human-associated habitat; material: faeces | place: Denmark | collected 2008/2010 ...
CGTCTTGGCGATATGGATTCTGCCCCGAATCCGTTCATCCGCGAACGCCGCGCCCGTCGTTTCGCCTGCCGTGACGGTCACGCTCTGACTATCCGGCACAGCGACGAGATAACCCGTCGGCGCGTTGATTTCGCGCACGGTATAATTTCCTGCCGGAAGGTTATCAAAGTGCGCCGCACCATCCGCGCCTGTGGTCTGCGTCGCCACAACTGTGCCGGAAGCGTTCGTCAGCTCGAACGTCGCGCCCGCCAGCACCGCGCCGCTTGCCGCATCCGTCTTAGTCACGACCAGTGCTCCGTTCGGCATATCAAAGCGGATTTCCGTGGACTTGAGCGGATACGGCTCTCCCCGCTGCGGAATGACGACCTTCTGCACATTCGCATCCGGCACGGCGACCAGAAAATTGGCTTCCAGCTCCTCCGTCGAAACGGATTCCGCGGTAAAAGAAAAACCGCTTCCTGCTTGGGAAACGGTAATGGTGTCGCCGCTGTTCAGATAGACGTATGTGCCGTCCTCGCCGCCCGTATAGCCGGTAATCGTTCCGACCGAGCGGCGGATGCGAATGCGCGGTGCGTCCGTGGTCAGCGTCGCCGTACCGGTGCATACGCCGTTGGCGACGGATACGGACACATTCGACACCGTGATTTCGCCCGTCATTTGTGCATAGGTCAGGGCATTTGCTGCCAGCCAGCGCGCATATTCGAGATATTCCTTCGGCGCTTGTCCCGTCGCGCGGTAGAACTCGTCCATGTGCCAGTAATCGCGGACGTACTGCGAACCTTCCAGCTGCTTGATTACTTCCCGGATTGCAAACTGTCCAGCCGCTCTTGACCATTCCAGACATTCATCCTCGTAACGGTCAAGCCCCATGAAAGGAAACGTGTGCCGCAACACCCAGCCGATGGCGTGCATCGTCTTTTCGCTGTATATGATGCCGGAGTAACCCGCCGTCTGCCCGTACTGCGCCAGATCGACGACTTTATACGGACCATCCGAGTTGTTTCGGATGCCGGGGCTGTTCATCGTATGCTCAAGACAGTAGACCACATGCTCGTTGATGTAGTGCTGGGTTGCGTAAATCGCGCCGTAATTCTTGAGCGACGCAATCTGCACATCGTCATGCACGGAATAGGCGTATACCGTCTGCCCCGCGTAAAACTCGCCTGTGTTGCCGCTGAGCGTCTGCAATCTCGGCGGGTTATTCGCCGCGTACAGCTCCACCGGCGTAAACGGGAAGGCGTAATCCGTCACGTCATAATCCGCCGCGTCGGACGGCTGAGTTTCCTCCGCCAGCGTCCAGACCGTCGCCGTGTCCGTCCATGCCATCTCTCCATCAGGTTCTTCCTCGCCATACAGATACCGAACCAGCAGCCACGTTCGCTCCTGCGCGTCCTGCCGAACCTGTTCCACATATACGTTGGCTTCATTCACGAAATTGCCGTCGTACAGCTCGCCGTCATCGTCGTCGCCCGCCGTTTCGTCGATGTCCAGATAGACGCGCGTGTTCGGCGTGACCCGAACGAACTCGCCTGCCTGAACAGGCGACAGTTCGCTCTCTTCCAAGGTCGCCGGTTCCTCCTCCGGGATGAAATCCGGCAAGTCCGGCGTCGCCTCTTCCGTCAGGCTTTCTTTCTGCTCCGAAAGCTCGTCGGCAGATTCGTCGTCTGCCGCGCCGTCCACCACATCCGTCTCCGGTTCGGGGATGTAGTCCGGCAGACCGTCCGCAAATTCTTCTGCCGATTCATCCAGCCCGCCATCCAGTGTTTCCTCGCTCGCATTGGCTTCTTCCTCCCACGCCGTTTCTTCCGCGTAAATGCCAAAAGGCAGCGCCGTCAGCGCCATGCCCAGCGCAAGCAGCCCTGCCCAAATTCTTTTTGTCATAGTCCTTCCTTTCAGCGCTCCACCGCCAGAATCACCAGCCGCCCTTCCTTGCCCGCATAGCTTCTGTCGCAGGTAATCAGGGTCAGAATATGGTCGTCCGCGCCGACCTCCACGCCCGTATCATACAGGGATTCCGATTTTGCCCGATTGACAAACGCCATGAACGCCGCGTCCCCGGAAAACGTCGTTCTCGACGGCTCCCAATCGCCGACCTTCATGTTCACGACCGCAAAAATCGTATATTCGCTGTGGCGGTACAGGCTGTCCAGCACGATGGTTTGGTTGTCCTCGTAAAAATCCGGGTTCTTGTACCGCATGAGCGACGTGAACATCTTCTCGCCGCTGCTGCGCAGGTGATGCCCGTAGATGGCGATGTTCCGCCCCGGCGCTTTGTAATCCGCATCCGCCAGCGAAAACAGCGTTCCGACCACGCTCTGTTTCCCGCTGAACGTATGGTTCAGGTAGTCATCGGGATCATCCGTCTGCACGACGGGATAATCCACGTTCGTCCCCGGAATCCGCAGCCACGCAATAAAATCCGGATTCTGCGCCAGACATGCGGACAAGTCCACCGTAACCTGTGCCGCCTGTTCGCCGACTGCGTTTTCGGACTGCTGAACGGTTGAACCTTCTTCCGCCAGCGAAACCGGCGGCGCAGCGTGCTGATTCTGCGTTTCTTCTTCCACCATTTCACGTGCTTCTGCCTGCTGATGCTGCTCCCGAAGCTGCTCATATTCAACAGCTTCCGCGCTCACCTCCGCGTCCCATTTCAGCACGGGCAGGATGATGGCGAGCATACCGCCGATGAGCAGCAGCGCCGCCAGAAGGGTGAGCGGGGAAAACGGGCATCTCCCTTGCTTTTTATTGTTTTTCATATACACTCCCCGATACAAAATAAGGACAGCCTTTTTCAAGCTGTCCCGCAACTATTCACTTTTTCTGCTTTTTCACATTCTTCTCGATGATGCAGATGGCGTCTGCACAACGACTTGAATTTTTCTTTATCAAATCACGATTTGTCAAATCAGGATTTGATAATATACGAATGGGTGTGAAAAACCAAGGGGACCTGTGAAGATCCCTAATCTCTCCTTGCAATGTGCCGCCCGTTTCTACATCGGCTCCAACAGCCTGTGCAGCAGATACCGCATCCCATCCGCCCCCTTACAGCACCGCCATGAAGCGCTGTTTACCGACATAGCTCTGCATGAAATCATCGTCTGCGGAAAACAGGAAGCAGCGACCGTCCTCCAGCCTCGTCACGGCGTTGAGCATGAAATCGTCCTCGTCGCCGCCCGGAACGCCGAAGAAGCGGACTTCCACGGGTTCTTCCCCGAAGAACAGCGCCGTATTCTCATACGCTTCGCTGTACAGTCCGCTCAGTTTATGCAGCATCTGAATCCGCTCATATTCCGGCGCATTGTATGTCTCAAAAAGACGCTGGTTCACGCAATTTTGCAGCAAATCGCCGAAAACCATCGTGCCCGCCATGTTGCTTGTCGTTTTCAGTTCACAGACGTAGTTAAAAAACATATTGTTTTCCTCCGTTATCTCGTTTTTTCGCATTAAGCCAACCCCCTGTACCGCATATCCGCCTCGAAGATGTTTTCCTTGGTCGTCGGCGCTTGAAACAGGCTGGTCAGCAGGTAGCTGCGGATGTTCCGAATCTCGCGACTCGACCGTTTCATGCTCCACAGCAGCGTGTCAATGTGGCTCGAAGTCAGTTCGCGAAAGCGCTTCTTGACCACCTCCACGCTGTACGGAACGCCGCTGATGCGCATCATTCCGCCGGGCATACAGCAGATCTCGGTCATCAGCTCGACGATTTCGCTGACGACGCTGCCGTTTTTCGTCCCCTCGTAGGCTTCAAAGCAAATCTGCCGTTCGACCTCCGCGTGAATCCTGTTCCATGTCTGCACGTCTACACAGTTTCCCATCCCGTCATATCCATCCGCTTCGTAGACTTGAACGTGTGATGGATACGGATTGGATTTATGGGTATTGGGTGAATACGTTTTGGATATATGGGTATTTGATTGTACCGAGTTTCCCGCATCCGGCTTTTCCGTATGCGGTTGCTCCGCTTCCGATGTTTCCATCTCCGGTTCTTCCGTGCCGGATTGTCCATCATCCGGCTCTTCCGGTTGTTCTTCCGTCTGCCGGATGGGTTCTTCGTAAAAGTTGTATTCGGTATCATTCATGCGTCCGTCCGCGCCGCGCACACGTTTGCGCACCAGATAGCCGCCCTTTTCCAGCTCCTTGAGCGCCGTCCCGATGCTCTCCGCCCCTTCTTTACAGATGGCGGACAGCCCGCGAATCGTAAAATTCCAGTCCTCCGGCAATGCCAGAATTAGAGTCAACAATCCCTTCGCCTTGAGGGACAGATTCTTATCTCTCAAATGATAATTGCTGATGGTCGTGTAATCCTTGACTTTCTCTACGCGAAATATGCCCACATAGAAAACCTCCGTTCCGTTTGTAAATTCAAAAAGCGCGTGTCCAGCGACAAACGCCGTTTTGTCAGGCCATGTTCATTGCCCATTCAGAAATGCTTCGTCGTCCAGTTCGTCTTGATCGACGATTCCTTCAAGCGCAGGTTCGTCAAACATGCTGATTTGATTTCCTTTGTTCAGGTGTTTTAAGCCAATCCACCACATCAGCACACTCTCGCCGCTGTCCCATTCGGGAATCATCTTTTTTCCCGACAATCTCCGCGCTTGAAGCATCCGTTCAAACGCATCTGCGTAAAACTTCCGAAACTGCGGAAACCGTTTCAAATCCCGCTGCATCCCCGCTGATCCTCCAAGCGGGCAACAGACGCATCCAAGGCGCTTTATCCCGCAGTCATACAGTTTGCAGTACGGAATACGGTAGCTCCGCAAAAAAGACCATACGTCGCTGTCCTCCCAGTCGATGATGGGATTCACCACAATTTTTCCCTGACGGACACAATGTTCCACGGTCTTTCGATTCTCCACATTGTCCGAATTGAGGATGATTCCATACTTGTTCTTTTTATAATCCGCATTGAAACCGTCTGCTGTGACTTGTGCTTCTGCACCGCCTATATTGACAAGCCCACGCTTTTTTCTTCGATTGGCACTCTCTGCCCATCTCACACCCGTAACCACAATCCGTCCGATTCCCTGCGTTTCCTTGAGCGACGCGCAGCAATATCGCTGGATTCTCGTCGGCGGAAATTGGTTCTTGACAATCAGTTCCCGCATGGTCATCTGCGGACGCACCAGTTCCGTTTCGGGATGGGCTTCCCGAATAAACCTCACGAGTTCGGGCGGATCGACGGTCGTTATGTTGTAATGCGAATCAAAGCGAACGCCAGCCATTTTGCACAGTGCCAGCACACATGCAGAATCCTTGCCGCCGCTGTCCGCGACGTAGTAACCCTCGCCGGGTTCAAAAGCCTTTAAGCGCTCCTGTGCAATTTTCACCTTGTCTCTGACCGTGCCGAAAAGGTCTTTTTCAATCAGTATCTTCTGTCGCCCTCTTTCTTGTACTGCTTCCAAGCATCCTTTTATCGTTCCTGATTTTTCTGCCGCTGTTTCTGCCACACATCCAGCAGCTTGATGATGGTCTGCTCCATCTGCTTAGGCGTATACGACTTCGGAAAATACCTGCGCAGCGTGTCGCTTCTGAGCGTCACCTTATCCATGTCGCTCTTTTTCTCCTCGCTCATAATGGCGGACATCGCTTCCTCCGTCAGCCGCCCTTCCTGACTGAATTTCTTGAGTCGCTGCGCCTGCGAAAGCGATGGTGTAGTCTGTTCCGCATCCATCGCTTCCAGCAGCATCCGCTGTTCATCCCGCTTCAAATAGGACACCTCCACTGCGGGATTAAACGCCAGCTTGCGCTCATCCACCATATCCAGAAGTTCGGAAATCAGCTCGGTTAAACGGATAAAGCGTTGAACCGTTCTTGCACTTTCATTTACACTCTCCGCCAGTTTTTCATCCGCCCGCAACTTCGTGCCAACTTGGCACGAAGTTAAATCCATCCTCGCCCCCTGATGTTTCAGCGCTTCGAGCTTCATCTTATAGGCAAACGCCCGCTCACTCGGCAGAAGCTCCTCGCGCTGGATATTGGAATCGACCATCACCAGCACGGCGGCATCATCGTCCAAATTCCGAATGATGACCGGCATGGTTTGAAGCCCCGCCATTTCACAGCCGCGCTTACGCCTATGCCCCGATATCAGCTCATAGCCGCCTTCCGGATCGGGTCGCGCAATCGCGGGAACCAGCACGCCGTATTCACGAATGCTGTCCACCGTATCGAGCATCCGCTGATCGTCGCGCACCTTAAACGGATGATTTTTGAACGGCTTGAGCTGGTCAAGCGGAATCTCCTGCACCCGCTCGCACTGTGCATCCGCTCGATTTTCCTCGGTCTGAAAGATATCATCGACCGATTTCAGCACGATGTTCTTCGCGCTGCTTTTCAAGCGCCAGCACCTCCTTCGTCAACTGCCGATAGGCTTCCGCGACTTTGCTTCTGGGCGCATAGGCAAAGATGCTCTTTCCCTCGGCGCTGGTTTCCGCCGCCCGCACAGAGCGCGGAATCTCCGTTCCAAAGATGTTGATTTTCCCGCCGTATGCCTTCCGAATCATCTCGCTGATTTCACGCTCGTAAACCGTTCGCCCGTCCATCAGGGTCATCAGAATCCCCTCGATTTTCAGGCTGGGATTGATTCCGCGCCTGACCTGATGAACGCTTTCCAGCAGCTTCTCGATGCCCTTTGTCGGCAAATGCTGAGGTATGGTCGGCACAACAATCCCATCCGTTGCCGCCAGCGCGTTGATGGTCATCATCCCCAGCGACGGCGCGCAATCAATGAGAATGTAGTCGTACTCATGTTTGTAAGGCTCAAGCACCTGTTTGAGTATCGTTTCGTGGTACATGACGCTGACCAGCGACATCTCCATGCCTGCCAGTTCGATGTTGGCAGGCAGGAGATCCACCCCTTCCTCGTGATGAAGCATTCCTTCTCCATGGGTGACAGGTCTATCCTGTATGGCTTTTATCATAAGATCATACAGCGTAATCGGCAGCTCGTCCGGCTCCCAGCCAAGGCTTAGGGTCAGGCTTCCCTGAGCGTCTGCATCGACAAGCAGCACCTTCCTGCCCGCCTGCGCCAGCCCTATGCCCAGATTGGCGCAGGTCGTCGTTTTGGCAGTGCCGCCCTTCTGGTTGGCAAGACTGATAACGTGCGCATCCATTTTCTTTCTTCCTTCCGTTTTTTCATCGTATCAAAAAGCCGCCCATTGTCAGGCGGCTTTTTGAAGTCAGAATTTCCATACGCTTCTTTTGCGCGGGAACAACGCTTCTTTCTGATGAACGGATTGGTTTGCATCAATTGGCGTAAAATTGGCGTATGGCGTATTCTTTTCAAAATAAGAAAGCCCGACTTTTCCCGTCATCGAATCAGGAAAAATCAGGCTTTCAAATGATGTTAAAATCAATAGAGCTTCGCGCCAGCCGGAATATGGGGATCGACCATCAGCAGGTTCAGTCCCTCATGGCCATCGACCTCGTGGACTGCCGAAATCAGCATTCCCTCGGAATCAATGCCCATCATCTTTCTCGGCGGCAGGTTCACGATTGCAATCGCGGTCTTGCCAACCAGCTCTTCCGGCTCGTAATACTCGTGAATACCGCTCAAAATGACGCGATCTTTGCGCTCTCCGTCATCCAACGTGAACTTCAGGAGCTTCTTGCTCTTCTTCACGGCTTCACACGCCAGAATCTTCACCGCACGGAAATCAGACTTTGCAAACGTTTCAAAGTCCACCATTTCCGTGAAAATCGGCTCGATCTTCACGTTGGAGAAGTCGATCTGCGCCTCCTCGCAGGAGACGGCAGGCGCGGCCTGCGCCGGTGCTTCCGCCGCCTTCTGAGCCTTTCCGGCGTCGATCGGCTTCATCGTCGGGAACAGGAGCACGTCGCGGATGGACGCGGAATCCGTCAGCAGCATCACCAGACGATCCACGCCGAAGCCCAGACCGCCCGTCGGCGGCATGCCGTATTCCAGCGCGCAGAGGTAGTCCTCGTCCACGTCCGCGTGCAGACCCTGCGCGCGCTTGGCCGCGGCCTGGGCTTCAAAGCGGCCGCGCTGGTCGATCGGGTCGTTCAGCTCGGAGAAGGCGTTGCCCAACTCGGAGCAGTTGGCGAAGAACTCGAAGCGCTCGGTCATGTCCGGCTCATCCTTCTTGCGCTTGGCCAGCGGAGAAATCGCCACCGGGTAATCGGTGATGAAGGTCGGCTGAATCAGGTTCGGCTCGACGAACTCATCAAAGCAGGCCTCCAGACATTCGCCCTTGACCGCATACGACTCGACGTGCACGCCGCGCGCTTCGCACTCCCTGCGCGCCTGCTCGTCGCTTTCCCATGCGTAGTAATCCATGCCGGAATACTTCTTGACGGCCTCGGCCATGGTCAGGCGCGTCCACGGGCCTTCCATGTTGATTTCCTTGCCCTGATACTGAATCTTGAGCGTGCCGCAGACCTTCTTTGTGACGTAGATGTACATCTCCTCCACCAGATCCATGATCTCCTTGTAATCGGCATAGGCCTGATACAGCTCGATGGAGGTAAATTCCGGGTTGTGGCGCGTGTCCATGCCCTCGTTGCGGAAGATGCGGCCGACCTCGTAGACCTTGTCAAACCCGCCGACAATCAGGCGCTTGAGGTACAGCTCCGTCTCGATGCGCAGATACATCGGGATATCCAGCGCGTTGTGATGGGTGACGAAGGAGCGGGAATTGGCGCCGATTTCGATGGTCTGGAGCACCGGGGTATCGACCTCGAGGAAGCCCTTCGCATCCAAAAACTCGCGCAGCGCCTTGAGAATCTGGCTGCGCTTGATGAAGGTGTCCTTCACCTCCGGATTGACGATGGTATCCACATAGCGCTGGCGATAGCGCATATCCTGATCGCGCAGGCCGTTCCACTTTTCCGGCAGCACGCGCAGGGATTTGCTCAGCAGCGTCAGGGACGTGGCATGCACGGAAACCTCGCCGGTCTTGGTGCGGAACACCACGCCTTCGATGCCTAGAATGTCGCCGATATCCATCGTTTTGAAATCGGCATAGACGTCCTCGCCGACATCCTCGCGGCGCACATACGCCTGAATCTGGCCCTCGCCGTCCATCATGTGAACGAAGGACGCCTTGCCCATGATTCGGCGGCTCATCATGCGGCCCGCGATGCGGACGGTCTTCCCCTCCAGCGCGTCGAAGTTGCTGAGCACCTCGGCGGAGGTGTGGGTGCGGTCAAAGCGGGTAATGGTATAGGGATCGCGTCCCTCTTCGCAGTATTTCGCCAGCTTAGCGCGGCGAATCTGCTCCTGCTCGCTGTACTGCGGCTTTTCAAATTCTTCTGCCACGATGGATTCCTCTTTCTGTTCGTTTCACGTCTTACAGGGCAATCTCGATAACCTTGATGCGCAGCGCGCCGCCCGGCGTCTGGGCAACCACCGTCTCGCCGACGTGCGCGCCGACGAGCGCCGCGCCGACCGGGGACTCGTTGGAGAGCTTGCCGTTGGTCGGATCGGATTCAGACGTGCCGACGATGGTGTAGGTCTCCTCCTCGTCGGGGTCGTCCTCGTAAACGATGGTCACACGGCTGCCGAAGCCGACCGTGTCGGTGCTGATCTTGCTCTCGTCCACGACGACGGCGTTCTCGATCATGGCCTTCAATTCGGCAATGCGCTGTTCGAGCACAGCCTGATCGTTCTTCGCCGCGTCGTATTCGGCGTTCTCGCTCAGGTCGCCGTAGGAAATCGCAACCTTGAGCTGCTCGGCGACCTTCATTTTTTCGGTAGTCTCTTTGTATTCAAGCTCTTCCTTCATGCGCTGAAGGCCTTCGCGGGTAACAACCACATGCTTGGTGTCAGACATCGTTCATCTCTCCTTTTCCTTGCGCGCTGCCGCGCTGCAAAACGAGCGCCCGGAATGTTTGCTTCCGGGCATACTGCGATATTCTATGATTATACTCTCCGCGCTCCGGTTTGTCAATCGACCCGAACGCGGAAAATGCAGGCGATTTCAAGGAAAAAACCGCTTCTCGCAAAGGATTTCCCCGCTTTCCCGGTCGAGCAGCGCGACAGACACGCCTTCCGGCACATCCCCGCCGACCTCTTCCTCCAACTCGCCCGCCGCGCGGTCGATGCGCACGCGGTAGCTCCGCCCGCTTTCCGCCGCCTCGTCGAGCTTTTCCAGCGGAAACAGGCTGTTCGACCACTTGGCAAACATGTCCTCCTCAAAGATGTGCTCCCGCGCGATGTTCTGCATCAGCGTCGTCAGCTTCTCGCTGTCAAACAGCGCGCAGCCCGCGCTCACCGTGATCTCGCAGGCGAAATCATCATCATGCAGCAGCATCAGCACGTTTTCAAGCCCGCCTTGATTTTGGAAATCCGCGAGCTTCTTGGCGCGATAAGCCGCCGTGTCGTCCGCCCATGCCGCGTAGGCCGCTTCCCCGCGCCGGTCGGCGATTTCATAATGCTCGGCGATGTACCGCCCCAGATAATCCGAAACCTTGCGCGCGCCGGAGGGATTCAGATGCTCGTTCGCGTCGAAGCAGTCCGTCGCGTAATCCGTCACCTGATCCAGACTCACGAAGTCGATGAAATCCACGCCATAGGCCTCGGCAATGCCGCAGACCGCGTTCGCGTCCATCTGCTTTTCCTCGTCGGCCGGATAGGGCAGATGCACCAGCAGCACCTCGATCCCCCGCGCCTGACAATCCTCGATGATCCGCCGCAAATAGACGAAGCCGGTCTGCCCGCTCTCCTCCGTCGCCTGCGCCTCGTCAATCAGATCGTAATCCTGCGCGTCCGCCACGGCGATGACGCTCTTCGCGCCCTTTTCCCGGTTGTAGACGGGATGGAAATCCGCGTCCGTCAGCTTGCTCCAGCGCGTGTGATATTTGCCCAGCGTGAACAGATATTCCCATTTCATGTCCGCGTAGGCCGTGCCGCTGTCATCCACCGCGTCCGGGTCGTCCATCAAATCGTTCATCGTCCGTATTTTCGTCTTCGTGACGGGATAGCAGTCAAACGCCGTGTGCACGTCGCTGCTGTTGCCGGAAACCTTGTAGCTCTTGCTCACGCCCTGCACATCCAGCACGACCAGCTTCGGCGCGGCGTAATCCAGCGCGTTTTGCAGCGCCCAATAGGTGATCGGCAGCGTGTTGCCGTAGCTGGCGATGTTGTAGCCCGCAATGCCGTATTTTTCCCAGATTTCCATCGGAAAAACGCCCGTGTTCATAATGCTGTCACCGAGGAAAAGCACGTCGTATTCCCCCGCACGGCTCAAAAACGGCTGCATCTTCTCCCGGCTCTCCTTGCGCTCGACCAGCCTGCTCACGCCCGCGACGGCAACCGCCAGCAGCGCGCAGAACGCGAATATCTTGAGGAAGCGCCCGATTTTCTTTTTCATGTTCTCTCCCAAGAGTTTTTCTCTTTCCATACACATTGCGATTGGTTCGCGCAGTCTGATGCCATCATTCGGCTTTGTCCATAGCCGACCTCCCTCTTCGAGGGAGGTGCTGAGCGAAGCGAAGCGGAAGGAGTTCCCCCCGCAGGCGGTGGAAGGCGTCCCGCCTCAGAAGTTGAAATAGATAAAGCTCGCCTCGCTGAAGCCGCTTCCCCATACGCCGAGCAGCAGCACCGCAATCGTTCCGCCCAGCATCGCCGTCCAGCGAATCGGCAGCGCGCGCGCGGCCAGCCAGCCGCGAACGTCCTTCCCGTTTTCGCCCAGCAGCGAAACCGCCGCCAGCAGCAAAACGCCCACCGCCAAAATCCGCGCGTCCAGCGGCGAAATGCCAAGGTTATCCAGCCGAACCTGTGCCCACTCCGGCCGCGCGAAAACGCCGCCCATCATCCGCACCGCGTCGCACGCCGTCGCGCAGCGATCAAAAAACCAGCCGATGTTGACGATCACAAACGTCCGCAGCACGCGGAACGCATGGAAGCCCCGCGAAGCCGTCAGCCGCGCGCAGCGCTCGTTCATCCGCTTATACCGCGGCTCCAGCAGCGCCGTCACCGCCAAAATCACGCCGTTGTATAAGCCCCAGAGGATGTAATTGCTCGTCGCCCCGTGCCACACGCCGACCAGCGCAAACACGAGGATATTGCCCAGCGCCGCCGGAAGCGCGCGCGCAAACGCCGCGCCGAATCGCCCCTTCGCCGCTTTGGACAGGCGCGAAACCGGCCTGCTCAGCGCGAAGGGATAGAAGACGTAATCCCGCATCCACGCGCCAAGGCTGATGTGCCACCTGCGCCAGAAATCGCCCAGCGAAACCGCGAAATACGGCCGCCTGAAATTCTCCGCCAGTCGAATACCAAACAGCTCTGCAATGCCCGCGACCAGATCAATGCCGCCGGAAAAATCGCAGTATTGCTGCACGGAATAGGCCAGCACGCCGACCACGGCCATCGCGCCGCCCCACGTGCCGCCCGGCGCATCAAACACGGCGCTGACCATCGGCAGGGCGCGGTCGGCAACAATCATCTTTTTGGCAAGCCCCCAGAGCATCAGCAGAAATGCGCGCGGCACATCGACCCGCCCGCCGTCCTCCAACTGCGTTTCCATCTGATCGTATCGCCCGATCGGGCCTTGAATCACCTGCGGGAAAAACGAAACGAACAGCGCGAACCGCGCGAGATTCTTCTGCGGCGCATATTTGCCGTTGTATACGTCCAGCAGATAGCCCATGGATTGGAACGTGTAAAAGCTGATGCCGATCGGCAGCGCAATGCCGGGGTCCGTCAGGCCGAGAAACGAGAACGTCCGGCACAGGAAGTTGAGATATTTGAACACGACGAGATTGCCGAGGATGACAACGACCGTCGCGATCAGCACGGCCTTTTTCGCGCGCGGCCGCGCCTTGAAATGCACAATGGCAAAGCCGCTGCCGTAGGCCACGAGCGTCACGAGCACCATGAGCACGACCATCTTCGGCTCGCCCCAGGCGTAGAAGATCAGCGACGCGATGAGCAGCAGGGCGTTCTGCACGGGCTTCGAGCGGATGAGCACGCACAGCCCCGCCAGCGGCAGGAAGAAAAACAGAAATGTCTGACTGCTGAATACCATCGCTCAGTCCTCCACCATGAAGTCGTCCGACGTGAAAAACGTCGTGCTGCCGATCCAGAGCACCTTCGTGATCCGGTGCTCGCGCAGATACTCCGCCAGCCGAAACGGCTTTCCCATGTCCTGCTCATAGCTGCGCAGATCGACGCTGTAGACCCGGTCAAAGTGCGAAGCCATGAGTTTGAGGATGGCGTTGTCATACGATTCGCCGAGCATCAGCAGATTCCCGCGTCCGGTCGTGCCGGTGTCGAGGATGACCTCGCCGTTGTCCCAGCCGTAGACCCCACCGTAGTTGGCGTCCGTGAGCTGGCCGCTGAGCGCGGCGTCCTGCCAGCCGTAATCATCCGCCGGTTCTCCGGCGATCGTCACGGACATCTTCGGGAAAGCAAAGCGGTAGACATCCATCGGCTCAAAAAACTGCTCCTGCGCGCCGATAGACAGCGCCTTGGAGCCGGAAAAGTGATCGGATACGCGCACCGTCTCCTGCGGCTCGAGCAGGTCGGTGCAGCCGAGCAGGGCGGCCGCCTCGCAGTAGCCGCGGTAGGAGCCGACGTTGTTCCAGTGGTGGTCGGTCTGGTAAAAATCGCGCTCAAACGTTGCCAGATCGTCTGCCGCGAACCTGCCCATCTGTGTGGCCGGCAGGTTCACCCGGCTGCTGAGATATTCGAACGCGCCGTTGTTGACCCCGGCCGGGAAGTAATTGTTCGTATCGCCTTCGACCATGTAGATGTAAAACGACACGTCCGGGTGCGCGGCAATGATTTGGTTGATGTTCTCGCTGCGCGCTTCCAGCGCCGCGTCCACCACGTCCGGGGCGCGGTAGGGATAGGTCAGGTATTTCCCGCCGTAGACGTAGAAAGATCCATACTGCACCGGCAGGTCGGGGTGTACCTGCGACAGGCGCAGCATCGCATCGTACCGGATGCCGTTTTGCGCGTCGTTGTAGGCTTTTTTCATCGTCTGTGCCAGCGGGACCTGGTCGCTGAGCGCAGCCTCCATCGCATCCTGAAACGACCCATCCAGCCAGCCGGGCACGGTCAGCGGTGCGACGGTGTTGGCCGGGCGGTTTTCGTAGCAGTTCACGTCTTTCGGCCGCAGCAGTGTGCGCCCAAGTCCGGCCAGCAGCACCAGTGCGGCGCAGCAGAGCATGACCGCATTGCACAGATCCCGGATATGTTTGTTTTGATCGGCTCGTTTCACGTGCGATTTCTCCCAAATCAAATTTTTTAAAGACTTCTTTTGATTATGCCCTCCGCGGCCCGGATTGTCAAGCACCGCGGCTGCCCAGATTTGGTTTTACAACGCGCGCCGGCTGCGTTACAATGGGGCTGCTGAGAAAGGAGCGTTCCCATGAGCATGACATTGGAGACCATTCGGGCGGCGCATGCGCGCATTGCCCCTTACATTGTTCAGACGCCGCTGCTGCGCTTGCCGGCGCTTGATGATGCCCTTGGCTGTGAGGTGTATGTCAAGGCCGAGTGCATGCAGCGCACGGGCGCGTTCAAGCTGCGCGGCGCGATGAATAAGATCCTCGCCCTGACGGATGCCGAGCGTGCCCGCGGCTTTGTCGCCGCGTCATCCGGCAACCATGGCCGTGCGGTGGCCTATGCCGCGCAGCACTTCGGCACGCATGCCTGCATCGTCATGCCGCGCACGGCCCCGGCCGTCAAGCAGGCAGCCATCCGCGCGTTGGGGGCGGAGCTCGTGCTGTGCGATGCGGCCGAGCGGTTTGCAGTCGCGGCGCAGCTCTGCGCCGAGCGGGGTGCGACCATGGTGCCGCCGTTCAATGACGAGCTGGTCATGGCGGGGCAGGGCACCGTCGGGCTCGAGATCCTCGCCCAGTGCCCGGAGACCGACGCGGTCGTTGTCCCGGTCAGCGGCGGCGGGCTCATCGGCGGCGTGTCCACGGCCGTCAAGGCGCTCGCGCCGCACGTGCGCGTCTTTGGCGCGGAGCCGGCTGCGCTCCCGCGCTATACGGAGAGCCTGCGCACCGGCCATCCGGTGCAGGTGGAGCAAAAGCGCTCGGTCGCGGACGCGCTCGTCGCGCAGATGCCGGGGGATGTGTGCTTCCCGTATGTGGCGGCGAATACCGACGGCTTTGCGCCTGTGGCGGATGCCGACATTCTCCGCGCCATGAAGCTGCTGCTCCTGGAGGGCAAGCTGCTGTGCGAGCCGTCGTCCGCCATCGGCATCGGTGCCGTGCTGCGCGGGCAGCTCCCGGTGCACAAGGGGGACAAGGTATGCTTTGTCATCAGCGGCGGCAGCGTCGCGCTCGAGCAGCTGCATCGGCTTGAGGACGTCAGGCTCTGACAGACAGCAAATATCCGCCCCGGCGCACCTTCCGTCAGAAGGGTGCGTCGAGGCGGATGCTGTCTCGGGCCGTTATTTGCTGCTTGCGAGCGCCTGATCGATGAGCTCGTTGAGCTTCTTTGCCTGATCGGGTGCGGTGATCGCGCCGACGATCGGCTGGCCGACGATGTTGCCGTTCTTGTCGACGACGTACGTGGTCGGGAACGAGTACAGACCGGCGGTGAACTTACCGGCCTCGCTGTCGGAGGCAAACCAGAGGTTGGAGTAGGTCACGCCCTTTTTCGCCAGAATGTCCTTCGCCTCGGCGATGGCGGTCTTGTCGCCGTCAAGCGTGAAGGAGTTGATGCCGACGACCGCGCCGCCCTTCGCGGCGAGGTCCTTGTTGAGCGCCTCAAGGTCGGCCAGCTCACCGACGCACGGGTTGCAGGTGGTGAACCAGAAGTTCACGACCGTGACGCTGTTGCCGGCAAAGAGCTTGCTGCTGTCGACGTCATTGCCGTCGAGGTCCTTACCCTGAAAGCTCGGGAATTTCATCAGGTCGCTGCCGGAGGCGGTCATGCCGGCCTCCTCCGCGCTCACGCTGTCACCTGTGCCGGGCGTCGTGCCGCAGCCGGGATACTTCTGCTCGAGGATGGTGAGCTTGCCCTCGATCTCCTTGATCTGTTCGGCGCCGGCCTTGAGCGTCTTGAGCTCGTCGGCCGAGAAGCCGTCCTTCGCGCTCTCGATCGTGGCGAGCAGGAAGTCGCCGTAGTTCGTGCCGTCCTCGATCATGGTGCTGTTTTTGTTGGCAGACAGAAACACCTTGTTCCAGAGGTCGGAGTTTGCGGCGAGAATGTCGTTTTCCTTCTGCATGAGCTGCTGATAGAGCTTGGCCGCTTCGTCGGCGCTGTTCGGCTCGGTCGCGATCAGGGCTGCGATGTCGGCGCTGCCGTCCGCCTTGTCCTTGCCTTTGCCCGACGAGCACGCCGCGAGACTGAACACCATCGCGAGCGCGAGCAGGAGCGTCACAAGTTTTGTGATTTTCTTCATCATGATTCCTCCGTTTGATTTTGATGGTTGCTTACTTGTTTCGGATTCGTGTTTCCGTTCAGGCCGAAGCCATAGCGGAAGCGGATGGCTTGCGTGGGGCAGGCGCGGATGCACTTGCCGCAGCGGATGCACTCCGTGTCGTTGGGGGACTTGGTGATGTCCACGTCCATCTGGCAGGTGCGCGCGCATTTGCCGCAGGAGACGCACTTGCCCGTGTCGACCTGAATGCCGAGCAGGGAGACCTTGTTCATCAGCGCGTAAAACGCACCGAGCGGGCAGATCCACTTGCAGAACGGGCGGAAAAACAGCACGCTCAAAACGACGACCGCGATCAGAATGATCAGCTTGCGCGTAAACAGCGCGCCCAGCGCCGCGCGGATGCTCTCGTTTGCGGCGGCAAGCGGGATCGCGCCCTCGAGTACGCCCTGCGGGCAGATATACTTGCAGAAAAACGGGTCGCCCATGCCCACGTCGTTGACGATGAGCGCCGGCAGCAGCACCACGGCCAGCAGCAGGATGACATATTTCAAATAGGTCAGCGGCCTGAGCTTTTTTGTTGACAGCTTTTTGCCCGGGATCTTATGCAGCAGCTCCTGCAGCCAGCCGAACGGGCACAAAAAGCCGCAGATGAACCGCCCGAGCAGCACGCCGAGCAGGATCAGAATGCCGGTGATATAATACGAAAAGCGGAATTTGGACGAGCCGACCACCGCCTGAAACGCCCCGATCGGGCACGCGCCCGATGCCGCCGGGCAGGAATAGCAGTTCAGGCCGGGCACGCAGACGGTCTTGCCCTTGCCCTGATAGATGCCGCCCTTGAAGAAGTTCGGCAGGTGGATGTTGGTCAGCAGCGTCGCCGCCGCCTGGATCCAGCCGCGAAACCGGCTCAAGAGCAGGGAAACAGACTGTTTTTTCTTATCCAATGCCGACACACTCCAAGCACAGCCGGATCGCCTTGTTGAGCACGGCGCCGGCCTCGCCGCGCAATGCGCCGAAGCACACCATGGCGATGCCCGCAGCAATCAGCAAACCCTGCACAATGGCTTTTTTTGCACGAAACACCCGGATCACTCCCTTCTGTTTGCCCCATGATACCATGGCGCAGATAAAATCTTCGTTAAGAACGGAAACTTAACAGAGATTTTATGCCTTTGTGTTAACATATAACAAAGTCGGACATTCGTAAATACGCACGAGGAGAATGGTATGCATATTTTGATTGTGGAAGATGAACGGGCGCTCTGCGACACGATCGCGCGCAGTCTGCGGCGGCTTGCCTACAGCGTGGACTGCTGCTATGACGGACAGAGCGCCGCGGAGATGCTCGCCGTCGAGCGCTTTGATCTGGTCGTGCTGGATCTGAACCTCCCCGGCGAGGATGGTATGACGGTGCTCCGGACGCTGCGCGAGCGTGACCGCGACACCAAGGTGCTGATCCTGTCGGCGCGCTGCGAGGTCGCCGATAAGGTGGCGGGGCTCGATGCGGGCGCGAACGACTATCTCACCAAGCCCTTTCACCTCGATGAGCTCGCGGCGCGCATCCGCAGCCTGACGCTGCGCCGCTTTACGCAGAGCGACGTGGTCCTGACCTGCGCCGAGCTGTCGTTTGACACCAAGGCGCGCAAGGCGTCCGTGCGCGGCGAGGTACTGTCGCTCACGCGCAAGGAGACGGGCATCCTCGAATACCTGCTGCTGCATCAGGGGCGGCCGGTCAGTCAGGAGGAGCTGCTGGAGCACGTGTGGGACAGCGGGGCGGACGGCTTTGGCAACTCCATCCGCGTGCATATCTCCGCACTGCGGAAAAAGCTGCGCGCCGCCTTGGGCTATGACCCCATCCGCAACCGCATCGGCGAGGGCTATGTTATGGAGGAGCAGATATGAAGCGGTTATCTCTGCAGTGGCGCATCACGCTGATGACGGCGGCGCTGATCGGCGTGACGTGTGTGCTCATGAACTGCCTGATCGGCTATTCCGGCAAGCGGTACATGGACGCGATCGGCAGCGGCATCTCGGCTTACAGCGAGATCGAGTCCGGTGCGCCCGACGCCTTCGACCCGCAGAGCAAACAGCCGGATGACGAGCTGACGATCATCATCAGCGGCGCGCAGGCGGCCTTCGGCGTCACGAACTGGTACATCACGGCGGCGGTCACGCTCACCGGCGGCGTGCTCGCGTATTTTGTCAGCGGCCGCGCGCTGCGTCCGCTGCGCAGCTTTGCAGCGCAGGTGGAAAGTATTCAGCCGGGCAATCTGGCGCAGTGCAAGGTCAGCGAGGACGTGCTGCCGGAGTTTCAGCGCTTCAGCCGCTCGTTCAACGGCATGATCGACCGCCTGGACGCGGGCTTCACGGCGCAGCGGCAGTTTACGGGTAACGCTGCGCACGAGCTGCGCACGCCGCTTGCGCTGATGCAGGCGCAGCTTGAGCTGTTTTCCGCCGAGCACGCGGACGTCACGCCCGAAACGGCGGCGTTTTTGAGCCTGCTGCAGGAGCAGACGGAGCGTATGGCGCAGATGACGAAGATCCTGCTGGAGATGAGCGAACTGCGCACCGTGCCCTGTGACGACCGGGTCGAGCTCGCGCCCATGATCGAGGAGATCTTCACCGATCTCGCACCGCTTGCAGAGAGCAAGTGCATCGCGCTGGAGGCCGACGGCGGCGCTGTGCTCACCGGCAGCGACCCGCTGCTGTACCGGCTGCTGTTCAACCTGACCGAAAACGCCATCCGTTACGGCCGGCCGGGCGGGGCGGTGCGCATCGCGGTCAGCGAGGCGGACGGGAATGTACAGATCCGCGTCCGTGACCACGGTCCCGGCATCCCGGAGGCATACCGGGAGAGCGTTTTCCAGCCGTTTTTCCGCGTGGACAAGTCGCGCAGCCGGACGCATGGCGGTGTCGGGCTCGGTCTGTCGCTCGTGTGGGAGATCGCCGCGCTGCACGGCGGCACGGTGCAGATCGAGCGCAGCGGCGCGGACGGAACGGTCATGCTCGTGACGCTGCCGCGCGACGGAAAAGAAGCATAAAACAAAGGCGGCAGCCGGATAGCTCCGGCTGCCGCCCGTTTTTGTTCGTGTCTTACCAGATGCCGAGCACGTGCTGCATCAGCAGGCTCATACCTGCGATGCCGACCCAGCAGCAAAAGCCCATGATGAGCGGCTTGCCGCCGGTTTTGACGAGCTTGACGATGTTCGTGTTCAGGCCAACGGCGCACATGGCCATCACGATCAGGAACTTGCTGAGCGTCTTGAGCGGGGTGAACACGCTTGCCGACACGCCGGCGCTCACGCAGATGGTCGTGACCACGGACGCGAGCAGGAAGTAGAGGATGAACATCGGGAAGATCTTCTTGAGATCGACCTTCGTGCCGTCGGTCTTGGCGCGCTTCGTGCGCACGAAGGCGAGCACGAGCGTGATCGGGATGATGGCGAGCGTGCGCGTGAGCTTGACGGTCACGGCCTTGTCGAGCGTCTGGCTGCCGAGTCCGTAGAGCGAGTCCCATGTGGAGGCCGCAGCTGTGACGGACGACGTGTCGTTGATGGCCGTGCCGGCGAAGATGCCGAACGCCTCGCCGTTCGTGGTCGAGAAGCCAAGCAGCGCGCCGAGTGCGGGGAAGAAGATGGCCGCGAGCATGTTGAAGAAGAAAATGACGGAGATCGCCTGCGCGACTTCCTCATCGTCCGCGTCGATGACGGACGCGGTCGCCGCGACGGCCGAGCCGCCGCAGATCGACGAGCCGACGCCCACGAGCGTCGAGATCTTGCCGGGAATGTGCAGCAGCTTGTGCAGCAGCCACGCCACGACGAGCGACGTCGTGATCGTCACGAGGATGATCGGCAGCGACTGCTTGCCGGTCTGCCAGATGACGGACAGGTTCATGCCGAAGCCGAGCAGGATGACGGCGTACTGCAGCACTTTCTTCGACACGAAGGAGATGCCGGGCTGCGCCGCCGTCTTGTCGCGCCAGAGCAGAGTGATGATCATGCCGGCGAGGATGCCGAACACCGGGCCGCCGACGATCGGGAACCGCTGCCCGAGCAGCCAGCAGGGCACGGCCATGACGAGGCACACGAGGATGCCTTTCCAGTTTTTCCGGATGAAGTTCATAGTGGGGTGTGTTTTCCTTTCTTATGTTCTGCTGTCCGTGCGTGCCAGTGCCACGGCAGTTTCGATATGTTCCGTGTGCGGGAACATATCCACCGGCTGGATGCGCGTGACGCGGTAGCCGTGCCGGGTGAGATAGCCCAGATCGCGCGCGAGCGTCTCCGGATTGCACGACACGTACACCACCCGCTCCGGCCCGACGGCCGTGACGGCGGCGAGAAAGCGTTCGTCGCTGCCGGCGCGCGGGGGATCGAGGATAATGACGTCGGCGTGCTCACTGGTCTTGGCCATGCCCTGCAGGAAGTCGCTCGCGTCGGCGGTGTAGAAGCGGACGTTGTCCGCGCGGTTCGCCTTCGCGTTGCTGATCGCGTCGCGCACGGCGTCGCGGTTGTTTTCCACGCCGATCACGCGCGCGGCGTTCCGGCTCGCGAAGATGCCGATCGTGCCGGTGCCGCAGTAGGCGTCCACGACGGTTTCCTTCCCGGTCAGCCCGGCGTAGTCAAGCGCCGTGCGGTAGAGCACCTCCGTCTGCACGGGGTTGATCTGGTAAAACGCGCGCGGCGAGATGCGGAACGTGAAGTCCCCGAGCTGCTCATGAATATATCCCGGGCCATAGAGCACCTCACTGTGGGGCCCGAGCACGAGGCTTGTCTGCCCGGCGTTGATGTTCTGCACGATGGTCGTGATGTCCGGGTGCCGCTGCAGCAGCGCGCGCACGAAGTTGCGCTTGCCGGGCAGCATGCCGTGCGCCGTCACGAGCACGACGAGAATTTCCCCGCTGCGCCAGCCGCGCCGCACGAGCACGTGCCGCAGCGTGCCGCGGCCGGTGTCCTCGTCGTAGGGGCGGATCTTGAAGCTCTTGAGCAGGCCGCGGATCGTGACGATGATCCGGTCTGCGACGGTGTCCTCAATCATGCAGTCGCTGACCGGCACGATCCGGTGTGAGGCCGACTGGTACACGCCCGAGATGATCTGCCCCTGCCGGTTGACGCCGAAGGCGGCCTGCACCTTGTTGCGGTAGTGGTAGGGATCTTTCATGCCGATGATCTCCTCCACGTGGCCGAAGCGGCCGAGCAGGCGGATGGCTGTTGCCTGTTTGAGATGCAGCTGCTCGTCATACGACAGGTTCTGCAGCTGACAGCCGCCGCATTTTTTTGCGAGCGGGCATGCGCGCGCTGGGGTGTTTGCCATGGTCATGACCTCCGGTCTTGCGAACTCTTTTCTTTATCCTAGCACATCACTCGTCGCTTTTCCACACGGTTTTTGCACGCGGCAGGTTCCACTCGAAGTGCGCCGCGGCGCAGCGGATGATGATGACGACGACCACACCGGTCAAAACGGCGCCAGGGCCCTGCCAGATCTGCCGCAGGAGCAGATAGAGAATGCCGCCCGCGATGGACGCGCTGGCGTAGATGTGCTTGCGCAGGATGTAGGGCATGTCTCCGGCGAGCACGTCGCGCAGCACGCCGCCGCCCGTGCCGGTCAGCAGGCCGACGAACACCAGCAGCAGCGGATCCGTGCACCCGGCGAGGGTGATGGCGGTGTTCATGCCCGTGATCGTGAAGATGCCGAGGCCGGCCGCGTCCATGATGAGCATGAGCGCGTCGAACACGCGCTTGCTGCGCCCGATGAGGCGGCGCACGAACGGGAAAAACAGCACGACCGACACGCCGAGTGCGACGAGCAGATAGATCGGGTCCTGAAACGCGCGCGGCGGGGTCAGCCCCACGACGAGATCGCGCAGGATGCCGCCGCCGACGGCCGTCGTGATGCCCAGCAGCCCCACGCCGAAGATATCCATGTGCTTTTCGATGCCGAGCACCGCGCCGCTGACGGCGAACGCGACCGTCCCGGCCAGTTCAAGCAGAAAGAGAAAGGTTTCCATCGTCATGACCTCCGAAAAAAGAGTACACCCCTGCCATGGTGCAGGTGTGTACTCTGTCCTTTTACCTGAAAGATTGGCCGTGCGGCCTTGCTTCTTCGGTGCGGAATCGTCTCTCCAGAGCTCCGTCAGCCGCCGGTCCTTTTGCCTGAGAGTGTCACTCCTTCGGCGGCCGCAGCGCTCTCCCGGCAGCATCTTACGGCATACATCTGCCGACAGTATAGCAGATGCGGCGAAATTTGCAATGCCGAATTTTTTCGTGTACACTGTTTGCAGAATGAATGGGAGGGATGCGCATGAAACGCATGCTGCGGCTTCTGCTGTGCCTGGCGGCGCTGCCGACGGCCTGC
>ERZ780168.1614-NODE-1614-length-22622-cov-11.132583_pt1 | contig 22622 bp, 44 predicted proteins | sample MGYA00510981_ERZ780168 | MGnify/ENA primary metagenome ERZ780168 (study PRJEB29588, sample SAMEA2158769) | human gut metagenome | biome: human gut; feature: human-associated habitat; material: faeces | place: Denmark | collected 2008/2010 ...
AAATAAAACTTCCTGCTTATAGCTATTATAATTATTTAAATCGCTGATAAAACTATTCATAATATTTATTATGCGATAAAAAAATAAGCGGTTGACAACCAAACTTAATTGACTATATGATTTTAGCAGGAAGTGTCTTTTTGAAAGAAAGATAAAAAAAATGAGTTTGGAAGATGTAAAAAATGCCAAAAAATCGAAGCGATGAATATTTCACTGGTAAGTTTTGCTGATTTTGTAAATGACTAAAGAAATCGAACAGCTCGCGAGAAAAGTGTCGCATAATTACCGCTTGATAATAATTGGCGGCGCTTTTCTTTACAGCTGTTTTCTTTTTTATAACCAGCAGCTCGTAAACACTTCGGACATTCACGAACTGAAAAGTAGAATTGATAAATGTGAGCTTAACCAAGCTCGCATTGAAAGCGAAACCGCGCAAACTCTTGCGGACATTAATCGGCAGCTGATTGAAATTTCAACCGATTTGCAATTGATAAAAACCAACCTCATTTCCGAGGGTTTAAAGCATGGAGCCAAGAATTGAACATTTTCATTTACCGCCCAGACAAAGCCCCAAACCAAAATATTCTGCCTGCCTTGTGCTATACGCCGAGCGGGCAAAATTTTATCGACTGGCAGCGCGAGCAGCAGGAAGTGTTGACCTATAAAATTGAGCTTGCGAAATCGAAGCAAAACGCCATTCCTGAACACAAAATTTTTGATTATTGGAGGTAAACAATGTTATCGGCTTTTTTATGGCGGGTGCGCGGTGGCCTTTTGAAAAAATACATACCAGCAAACAAAATTTGGTATGCCGTTTATTTCGGAATTTGCGGATATTTGCATTTTAACGACATCGAAAAAGCCATCATTGGCTTTGTAGCTTGTTATGTAAGTTATCAACTCTATGGTTGGGGTTTGTACATTGGGCGTCTACTTGAGGGAGGAAAACTTAACCCGAATTTAGTGCAGTACCGGGAATGTGAGCTGATTGACGACTTACTTTATTCATGCCGCGTTAATTTTAAGGGGAAAACCGTGTGGCTTTATGAATATCCGAAGCTATTTGGCTTTTGCGGCACTACCCTATCGGGGTTAATCGTAACATTTATTTGGGGTTTGTATTTTGGAAGTTTTGCACTGATGTCGGCCGGCCTTGCGATGGGCGTGTGTTATTGGCTTGGTGGGTTACTTGAAAAAATCTACACTTTGGGAAAATCCGGATGGAACTGGGGCGAGTGGATTTTTGGTTTTTATCTAGGAATATCAATTTACTTGCAGGTGTGAAATGAGATGGGCAGTCTTTTTCTTATTGATTTTTTTACTAGAAATATTTATAATTTTTGTAGAAATTTCAGAAAGGCTGCAAAATGTATAGAAGTAAAGATGTTGACATTCTTGCCCGCACGATTTACGGCGAGGCGCGAGGCGAAGCGGAAATCGGCAAGCGAGCAGTGGCGTCCGTGATTTTAAATCGTTACAAGTCTGGAAAATGGTTCGCAGGCAACACCATCGCAGAAACCTGCCAGTTTTGTGTGAAAGGTTCGAAATACCACCAATTTTCATGCTGGAACGAAGACGACCCAAATTTTGACTTAATTAACAGAATTTCAGAAAGTGACAAAGTTTTTTGCGAATGTATAGACGTCGCGGAAAAGTATGTCGCTGGTGTTTACAAAGATATTGTCTGCGGCGCCTGTCATTATTGTGTCGACGGCACTCATCCGGCTTGGGCAAAAGGGCGAAATCCTGATTTGCAAATCGGCCGGCACCTTTTCTATTGCGGTGTAGAATGAAAATCAGTAAAAAAAGAGCGTGGCAAATTGTACTGTTTATTTTGGCTGTGGCTGGAATTTTAGTCGCAAATGGACAATATGACGCTGCTGTTAAATTGTTTATCGGAGTTCTGGGATGGCTTTAAAATGGGCGTTAGGCATACTTGCCGCCGGCAATATCGTTTTTTTTAATCTGTGGATGAATGAAAAAGAAAAAAGAATTGCGCAGGAGGTACATTTTTCGACCGTAGAAAGCGAAAGGAAGATAAAGGATGATAAATCTGTTATTACTCAAAAAAAAATCGCTGTGCGCCGGGAAAAATGCGCAGAGCCGCAGCCGCAAGATTGCGATTGTCTTAATTATGCTATTTCTGCTGATGTGGTTAAGTGGCTGCGCAGCTAAACATGTAAAAACAAAAAACAACTGTATTTATTCAGTTGTGACTTACGGTCAAGCGCTGGATTGCCTAAAAGAGCTGCATGAAGCTCAATAAGTAAAAACCCAACCTTAAAAAAAAGTTGGGTTTTTACCTGGTTAACATACTTTAGGAGTGACCTATATTATCGAATTTTTCAGACAAAAAGTCAAGTGTATATTTTTCACGATAAAATTGAATAAATTCGAGTAGGATAAATTCAATCAAATTACTTCGTGTCCGATTTTCGAGCATGGCGATTGAATTTAAAGCTTCCATGGTTTGCGGTTCAACTCGTATGCAATATTGTTGTTTTGCCATGATATTTCTCCTATTTAACAACTGGGGTTAATTTTTCAACAATTTCCAATCCCGGAATTTCCCGAACGCCGTTTCGGATGGCCGTGTTTACGGCCTTGGTATCAACCGACAGAAATTCGGCCGGAACTTTCTGAATGTCAACAATTTTGAAAGTGATGTATTTGCGAAATGACGCGGCAGAATTACCAAGAGTGTTATCAATCTTGATTTCGGAATTATCAATAATGGCGTTTACTTTACTGTCGATAGATGAAATAATTGCGGCTTGCGTAACCTCATCATACTGCCCGGCACTTTCGCGCAAAGCCTGCAATTCATCAAGTTTGCGCAACGCTTCTTCTTCAGCCGTTTTTTGCGCGGAAGAAGCTATCAAATTGAGCTTTTCAAGCTTGAGTTCGGCATAATCGGCAATCTTCGACCGTAAAATCTTTTCTGCTTCGGTTAGAAAATCCAGCGCATTTTTGTATTTATCAGAAATTTCTTTTAGGGCAGACTTAACCGGTTTTTCTTCCTCGGCTTTCAAAGATTTTACCGTTTTTGTATAAACGTTAATATTTTTTAACATTTCGCAAGCTTTTAGGTTATCGCCCTCGTTTGCAATTTCCGAAGCTCGGATTTTCAACAGAAATTCACGCGCTTTTATTTCAACGGGATTAATTAAATTTGACATTTTTTTACTCCATAAATTGTTAATGACAAAACACATATAGCACATAAATATACAATGTCAATACAATAAATATAAATTTAGGTGTTGACTTTAATGAAAAAATGATTATTAATAATCTTGTTAACAACAACAGGAGTAAAAAAATAATGGAAAATGGAATTTATTTTAATCTGCCCGAAGTCGTCTATTTTGCCGAGCAGCGTTTAGATTTTACGGGAATTTCGGCATTGCTGAAAAGCCCGACGGAATATTGGTTCAGCAGCCGGCTCAATCCGCTTTTTGAAGAAAAGAAAACGCCAGCTTTTTTTGAGGGAAAAATCTACCACACTTTAATTTTAGAGCCGGATGAGTTCGCAAATAGGTACGTTGTCGAGCCTGATAGCGTTGCTAAAATGAGCCGGAAAAGCTCGGCCTATTGGGCATGGGCACAAGGTCAAAAAAAACAAATCATCAAAGCCGACTTGGCGGAAAAAATAGCAAATTCGCTTTTGTATCTGGGAAATCCGGGTCAAGTTCTTGATAGCGAAATTTTTAGGCAGGGACACCCAGAGGTAAGCATATTATTCGAGTATCGCGGCGTTGCCTGCAAAGCAAGAATTGACTATTTGAAATCAATCCAAATGTGGGATTTAAAAACAGTCTGTGCGCAGGGTCAAAATTTTTCTGACTGGTGCAAAAAGTACTTTTTTAAATACAAAACTTTTATTCAACTATGTTTTTATCGGGAAGCGGCGAGAGCCGCCAAGGGTTTTACAGAAAAACAGGTTTTTGGTACCCAACCGCAGCTGGAGTTTTGGCGGGAATGGCGGGAAATCGAAGACATTTTGCCGGGTGTGGTTTTCATAAATAAAAATTGTCCACAGGCTGAAGTAAAGTTGTTCGATGATGAGCATTGTCCAGATATGTACCGACTTGCGCGCGGCCAAATCGAAAAAGGGATTGATATATTTAAGAATTATTTAAATGAATATGGCTACAATAAAGCTTGGTTGGAAAAAGTGGACGTCCGAAATTTGTTTTTTAAAGATGAGGATTTTCCACAGTCTTTTGCTGAATTGTTAACTATTTTAGGGGAAAATGAATGAAATCACATTTGAAGTTTATCGACAGCCTCATTTGCTTGCGATGTGGCTGTCAAAATCCAACACATCATCATCTTTTACGCGTCCGCCCGGAATATCTGCCAAAAAAAGTGGGCGAGGAAGATTTTTTAATTCCCAAAATCAAGAGCAAAGGAATGGGTACCAAAAGCGATGACCGTTTTACCCTACCACTTTGTCCCAAATGCCATCAGATGCTGCATATCTGCGGAAATGAACGGTATTTCTTGCGGTGTATTGGCGTTTCAGACCCTGAAGAAGTAGCCTTGTATCTGTGGAAAAACACGGGAAATCTTGAAAAATGCTTAAAAGAATTGACGGAAATAAGGATTTTGGGTGGTGGATTTTAGGGTTGCACGATTTGAGAGAAAAGGAGGCCGTCAAGTTTTTGTTGGCTTCCCGTCTGGCGGGTATTTTTTAGGTCAAAATGGAATGCTTTACCGGGGAGACATTATTAGTAATACTACCGACAGGAGAAAAAAAGACTTTCACATAGTAGATTTTTTTTCTGGCCGGTGTGATGAAAACAAACAAAAGATATATGCGCATGATGTTGTTTATTCGTCTACGCTAAAAACCTCAGGAATTGTTTTGTTTCGGCCGGAAAAAGGGGCTTTTATTTTTTGTGTCCAGCGCGGAAAAATTACAATACCATACAGCTTTTTAGACATGTATGAAGTTTCTTTGAAAAAAAAATACTCAATTTTTGAAAAAATGTATTGACAAGTAATCCATAATAGATTACTATAACATCATAAGTTAACAAACAACAGGAGTGAGAAAATGACGGATGAGATTAAAAATGGGATTGCGTTAGAAATTTACGACAGGCAACTTGAAATTCTTAAAGTTAGCAGTCATAAATATTATAACCAAGAAAGTCTGGATTATGATGTCGAAGATTATCTTTTTCAAGACCAGGAAGACGCCTTAAACGAGGCCAAACAGGACTTTATTGAAGAAATCCGCTTAGTTTTTGGAAATGATAAAAACCCGGCATTGCTTGAGCTTGAAAGGATTGCAAACAATGTGTGAGAAAAAAAGAACACGTCAGGAAATTACGCGAGAGGCTCAGCGAAAATATCGCGAGCGTCTGAAAAAAAAAGGAAAACGCGGCCGCCTCATTTATTTGACAAATGAGGAGTACGAGGAAGTCAAAAGATTTATCAAGGATTTGAGAAATGATTGAGAATTTTTTTTATTGGTTTTGCGGATTTTTCGCAACATTCACACCCCTTTATTTTTTAATTCAATATCTTAGATGAAAAGGAAAAAAAAACAATGATTGAGAACAAAGAACAATTTAAAGAGTTTCGCGTAAACAACGGTTATACTCAAAAGGAGTTTGCCGCGGCGCTGGGCTTTAGCGAGGATTATATTTCAGCAATTGAGCGCGGCACTCGGCCATTAACCGAATATATTTGCGCAAAAGTAGAAAATCTAAGACGGCCAGCGGCAACTCTGAAAGTTGTCATTGATGAGGCTGATGAGAAAAACAAAAGGGTTGCGGCCGAAGAGTTGAAAACTTATGGCGATGAATATATTGATTGCATGGAAAAAATCGAAGAAGCGCGGTTGACTATGAAAGATATTATTGACAGCGCCAAGGAAAAAGGTATCTCAAAAGACATGATAATCGCCTATTGCACCACAAAAACTTTGACCGAGTTCAATAAAAAAATTATAAAAAGTGCAATTTTTTGAAAAAAATGAGTTGACAAGTAATCCGTAATAGATTACTATAGTATCATAAGTTAACAAACAACAGGAGTAAGTAAGATGAAGAACATTGACGCAATCGATTTCGAAACCATGGTTGAGAAAGCTTTGAACGCAGGCAAAAGCTCATTGAGTTTCCAAATTTATGGATACGACAACGAATGGGTTTGCAATATGGTTGACGGCTTGCCGGAATGCCTGCGCGAAGCTATTGATGATGTCGACGGCGCTGAAATTAATTTTAAGGATTAATCAGATGACTTTCAGGGTTATGGTTGTTAAAAAGGACGGACGCCCAATCGGCGTCCGCGCCGCCCAAATAAACGGCCGAGTTATTTATTTGGCCTTGCAAGATGAGCCAGAGACTATGAATTGGTATGACGCCGTCAAAGTAGGCATCCCGAGCAAAGAAGAATTGCTAGCTATTGCCGAAAATTTTGACGAAATAAATAGGGCGTTTGTTCGAGCTGGCAAAAAGCCCCTAAAAAAAGGCTGGTATTGGTCTTCTTCGGAGAGGTCAAACCACTACGCGTGGACTGCACTTCTTATTAGCAGCTATTTGAACTACACCAATAAGAGCAGCATTAACAGTTATGTTCTTCCGGTGCTCGCTTTGCAATTTTAACCATTTAACTATTGGGAAATAAACAATGTCAAAATTCAGAGTGATGATTGTGAAAAAGAACGGCCAGCCGGTCGGCGTTCGCGCCGCCACTATCAACGGCCGGACGATTGTGCTGGGATTGCGCGACGAGCCGAACGAAATGAATTGGCATGACGCCGTAAAATTAAGAATTCCAACAAAAGAGGAATGGATAGAGATTACCAAAAATTTGGATGCCGTAAACGCCGCCCTTGTTCGTGTAGGCGGCGAGCCGTTGAAAAACGACTGGTATTGGTCGTCGTCGGAAAGTGACGAAAAATGGGCGTGGCCTTTGAGAATTGGCTACAGTTTCGGTTGCAACTACGTAAGCCAAAAGAACAACGTATATTGCGTTCGGCAAAAGCTAACTTTATGATTTTTTAACTCTTTAACTGTTTTAGGATGAAAAAAATGAAATATAGAGTAAGGTTTGAAATTGATGAAGAAGTTGAAGCTGATAGCCGCCATAGTGCGGTTGATGAGGAGGTGGTCGATGATGATTAAGGCCGGTCAAATCTATTCGTACAGAAAAATAGGTAATTTTGTCGTTTCGAATGTGGATGAAAATGGCGAAATCAGCAGAATTTGGCAGGATGGCTCGGTTGACGTCGTGGACGTCGCGCGTTGGGATGGAAAAATTCACGGAATTTTCATCGCGGAATATCCCAATTGGCGGGCAGCTGTTTGCAGCGAAGAGTTTAAGGAGATGGGCGATGAGCTTAACGGATGACTGGAAAGATGGAAAACTTAAAAATGGGTGGTATTTCTGTCTTTATGAAAATGACGCTGTGTTTCCCGCACTTTGTTTTGATGATGATTTTGACGATTATGCACTTAAGGTTACGGAAGTTTTAGCACCGTGCGATTTCGACCATTTTGTTGAACTTACCGAAAAGGTCAAAGGACTTGAAAAAGATGTCGAAAATCTAACCAATAACTACAAATTGTTGGAAAGTAAGCAGGCAGTAGATGTAGCGCACGGTCAAGCCTTGGTTGATGAATTTGGAGATTACGAAGCTGTTTACCAAGAGATTACGCAGCTTAGAAATGAGAACAGACGGTTGCGCCAGATTTTAAAAGAGGGATACTCTATTATTGAGAAAAATTTCCAACAGGAAACACTGGCGGAAAATTTTGCAAGAAATCGCTGGCAGAAGTCTTTAAAAATTTTGGATGAAATAGACGAGGTGCTGAAATGAAAAACCTATTACACTCATTCGCCACTTTAACGGTTCTCTCTGCCGCCTGTGAGGGCTTGTATGAGGACAATTTACCGGCTAAGGTAGTTTGTGCTCCACAAACAGACGAAAGCATTGCAGCACACAAAAAAGCGGCCGAGGACAAAAGGAAGCGCAAAGCAAAAAAATTGAAAAGGATTTTTAAGAAATGAGTGCAGAAAAACCAGAAATCGGCGATGTGTGGGAAGACTCAAAAGGTCCGGTGCATATTAGCCGTATATTTACATTATCAGACGGTACAAGAGCAATAGTTTTTATCGATAATAGCAATAACACAATATTGGAAGATTCCGCCAGAGAAAGACATTTTATTAAAATGTTTAAATATCTTGGGAAAAGCAAAGTAAACATTGATGATTTGTTTGATGTTGAATGACGAGCGAATAAAAAGCGCCATAAGGTATTAAGCCCGCAAGGGCTTTTTTATTGACACCATGCGTAAAAAAAACAATAATAAGAAATATTAAAAAGTTTAACAAAAAAAACGCTGTAAGTGTTTGAAAATGCAAAAAAGAACAGAGAAAAATTTAAACAAGGTTCGCGCGCTAATAAAACAAGGGATAACCAACCAGCGCACGATTGCGGCCTTGTTAAAAATTTCCCTGCCGTGTGTCAACAAATTATGCAAACAAATCGCAGATGAACAGAGCCGCTCAAAGCCAAGCCAGAATTTAAAGACAAACCAAGCGAAAAAAGACAAGAAAAGGCAGGAGGTTGCCGGCCGGATGGTTGCGGAGATTATAAACGAGACAGATGAGGATTTGCGCGCAATCGACACCAAGCTGCTCTTTGAGCGTCTATTTAAAGACGCGCTAATCGAACTGGATAGCCGGCTTGGGGAAATGGAGGTTTTTGAATTAAAAGAAATGGTTCAGGGATTTGCGGAGCTGTTTAAAAGGTAATTTTGTCGACATTTAACGAAAATTTTGTATAGTATCCCGGGAAAAGTCGAAACAAAAGATTATTAATAATCGGATTTTAGACAAAATGAATTTTGATTTTAATTTTGATTTAAGTTTTGATTTCGACGAGAAGTCGAAAAAGGTGCTAAATTTCTATGATTTGTGCAATTTGGCCGGCTATCCGCGGCCATATCCGGCACAAGTCGAAATGAAAGATTATCTAATAAAAACGCCGGGTGTGCATTTACTGCTTGGTTCTCGCGGTTACGGAAAAACCGACTACGCTGTGATTATGGGCTGCGCCGAAGCGATTTTGAATAATCCAAATTTTAAAGTTCTGTTGATTGCAAAGGAACTGTCCCGCGCACAGGCTATCATTAAGGAAGTGCGAGAAGCATTACTGCGCGCTGGAGTAAAATTCAAAAACAAAAGCGAAGTTATTCTACGGACGGAGGGGTGTGTCGGAAAAGACTCAAATCTTGAGGGGTTGGGCGTAAAATGTACAGGTTTACGCGGCCGTCATCCAGATTTAGTTATAATGGAAGACCCGATTACGCCCAAGGATGACAGTGAGGCCGAACGGCTTACGGTCAAAAAAACTTACGAAGAAGTATGCAAATTAACGATGAATGTTGGAATTGTCGGGCAGCCTGTCCACAAACTAGACCTTTATCAGAGTTTGCGGGAAATCGTAAACACTCGGCTTATGCCGTATGGGACTATTCCAGAATTAGACCCCGACTTAGACGCGCAGCGGCTGGCCGGTGTTGATGAATTTTCTATACAGGCGTCTTATTTCCTAAACATCATGGACAGCTTAAAAATGCCATTTAGTCTAGTTAAGGAAGTGGATTTTGCTGCAAAAGAAACAATATGTTGGATTGACCCCTCACATAAGGGCCGAGATTTTACGGCGGTTGTGTGCGGTGGGCGCAATTTGAGTGATTTCGTTTTAACAGGATTTTGCTTCGAAAAAGCATGGTATGATTGTACGGCCGAATTGTTGGAAATTAACAAAATTCTCAATATTTCGCACACTGTCATCGAAACTAACGGCCTTGGCGAGCTGCCAGTAAATGAATTTCGCAAGCTCGGCATGCCGTGCGTCGGCTTTAACACGACCATGAATAAGCACACTAAGATATTAAACTCTGCGGCATTTTCTCCTGATTTGAAACTGTCAAGATTGTCCGGTCTTCCGCCCGCATTAATGCAGGCACAGAAAATTTTTGTTGAACAAACAAAAAATTACGAATACAATTCAAAGCATGATGACGCGCCGGACAGCGTCGCGAGTTTAATTTGTTATGTGAGAGGCCTTTGATGTCTGGAGTTTTCAGTTTCTGGGGAAATCGTAAGCAGACGATGAATGACGTTATTCGGTTGCCGGAAGTTTTCCCGTTTGGCTTATGTCGTAGAGATTTCATAATTTTTAAGCTAATCAGCATTTATGAAAATCTACTTACGCAGTGTTACAACCGCAGCCGTGGCTTCCCGGATGACATGGCTCGGACGCTTTGGAATAATTACGAAGCCTTAGACCCGCTGAACACACGCGGAGTTATCCGGCTTTTGTCGGTTGCTATGGCGGAACGCCGGACAATGGCGATTTCGTATGACCGCACGACTAATGTCGCAAAAGAGGCTCTGGGCGAGGCTTTCAATGCGATTTATGAAGATTACCAGAAACAAACAAGGTCAGATAAAGGAATTTATGTCAACTTCGAACTTTATTACAAATCAAAGATAATTGCCGAATATCTGAATTTGCTTTACTCGGCTTTACTTTCAGCGTATGCGCAGCTCGGATTATCCCGAGCCATCCAATTTAAGGCCGACAAACTCCGCGAAACTCAAGCGAATAATTCCAATACTGAATGGAAAGACCAAGCCAAGGAAGTTGTTGACAGCGTTCTCGCCGGCCGTGCCGTTCTGATTTCGAAAGACGATGATTTAAAACTTCCCGAAGTTGACGCCGACCCAATCGAAAACGCGATTGAATTTTACGGTCAGCTTATTGCTGGCGAGCTTGGCGTATCTACCAGCTTTATTACCGGAATTATTCGAAACGGCATGAACTCGACGGGCGAAGCCGAATTAGTGGCCGACGAAAACGGTATCAAAGTATTTTTCTATTCGATTTTTAAGCCGTGCTGTGATGGGCTTTATAAAATCAACCTTGAATTTGTAACCGAAAACTACCGGAAAACGGCGGAGTTGGCTAAAGTAATTCCGTATTTGGAAAGCTCGGAAGCTGTCTCAAACGAGCAGCTGGAAAGATTTGTTAATTATGTACTAGGCGAAAATGATTGAAAATCTGTGGTTACCGGCAGCATATCTGAAAAGGGTTTTGCCCGCAGGATTTTTTAAAGAAAGGCTGTTGGGAAAAAAATTCTCAATTAAGCGGACTTTTCTGCGTGCGCTGGTAACTGCTGCCGAGCTTGACGAACAGGAGCTAAAAGATAGCTACGCCAGAACAATTAAGTTTTATCGCGAAAAAGAAAAAAAGCTTGAAGATGAAGAGGTCAAAAACCCCGAAAAGAAAGCCGTCAATAATGAAAAGCTTTTAAAATCGCGTGTCGAAAATCTTGTTGTTTATTCCGAAAGCCAGCGATTAAAGGATGAGCATAAAGGCGAGTATTATATCTGGTTGCCGTCTTCTTCAAAAGAGCCGCGGCCGCAGCACCAGCTTTTGTATGGCGAAATTCGAAAAGTTGGCGATGGCGAGTTTCCAAATGAAGATTACGGTTGCAAATGCGGCGCGTATTTCCTTGGCGCAAATCCGCTTGAAAATGACTTTTTAACAGACGAGCAAAAAAATAAGCTTGAAAAATTGATAAAAAAAGATAAGACTAAAGAAGTAAATAGTACTTTAACTAAAATTATCAAAGAGAAGAAGCATGGAAAACGAAGAAGATAATAAGCAGGAAACGCCGGCAACGGTAACGCTGACAAAAGAACAGTTTGAGGCTCTTGTTGGTAAAAAAGAAGAAAAAAAGGAAAGCATTGCTGACGAAGCTATTAAGCGCCTTGAGAATGAGAAAAAGGAAAAAGAGGAAACCGCGGAAATTGAAGACGCTATTAAATTCAATCTTTCGATTTCCGAATTTGTTTCCAAAAACAAAAACATTCTTCCGGATGAGACCGAGAATATCATTAAGACGGCCGAAGAAAGAAACTTTAAAAATTCCAGTGAAAAGGCTAATGCCATTAGAAAAGGTATTATTGAGGCTTTTATCAAATATAAGGAAAATGTTGAAAAACTCCCGCAGAGCATTCAGGCGGAAGTTGCGCGCTTCAACAGTTTTACTGAACGTGAAAAGGAAGCGCAGTCGAAAAGATTTTGGAGTATTGTTGAAGTTGGCGCCGAATATAAAATTTTATCGCGCAAAGCCGAGCAGCTCCAGAATAACGGCGGACATGGCGCGGCCGAGAATAGCGCCTTTGAACAAAGGTTCCTTGAACAGGGAAAAATTTTCAGAAAAGGTTAAAAGATGACGAAAATTCTTGCTACGCCCTACGAAAGAGGAAACGCCGACCAGATTGTTTCAAGAAAATACGCCGAAAAAGTCCTTGAGGGCTTGGCCGTTTACGAAACAAACGACGGCATGAAACTCTTGACTAGTGGACATAACCCCACCGGCATTGCTGGCCGGCAGGGTTTGGCAGCTGGCGATGTCGTGGCTAGTGGACGTAAAATTTACGTTCAGTGTCCGGAAAACGCAGCGCCGACCGCTTTTACTCAGGTATATGTCGACCCCAACACAGGGTTGTTTACCGAAAAAAAAACGCAGAACTTCTTAAAAATTAACGCTACATTTGCAAAAGATGTGGCTGTTGTTAAATGTATGGCTTCCGATGGAAATCTTTACAACGCAGTTTGTATTGATATGCCTGCCCCGATGGGCGTTTTGGAAGTTGTAGAGGCTCCGGGAGGATAATCAATGGCTACTGATGTAATTACGTCGCTTAAGACCACCGAAGAATATTTGAGAGCTGTGCAGCTTTCCTATTCTCCAATCTCTCTGGCAATTGCCCGCCAGGTTAAACACGATATGACGAATGACGTTAAAGTCATCTTTAAACGTCTGGACGTCGAACGTGACAACATCGTCGCGCAAAATTTGACGATGGGACAGACAGAAGTTTCCGCAATTAAAGCCAACGAAACGCAGAAAGTTTTTAACAAGTATGTAAAAGGCGCGAAAATTACGCAGTCTGTTTATAACTTTAATTTCAACCGCATCCCCGAACTGGTGTCCAAAATTATTCGTGGTTACTCCATGATTTTTGACACCATTACCCTTTATGGAGACGGGCTGAACAACGGTATCCTGACGACTGATGACGTCAATAACGTTGTCAATGACAGTGTGGAGCTTGACGCTACGGCCGACATCATGGCACTGGCTAATCAGGTGGTTGATGTAATTTCTGGCCTGAAACAGCAGGTTCGCGAATACACGGCTTCGACCAACGTACTTGTTTACGTCTACGGCGGTCAGCTGGTTCGTCTGCTTGACAAAATTACTTATAACGGCGCGACCATCCGCGAAATCATTGAAAAGGAATGGCCGGAAGCTACGTTTGTAGTAATTCCCGAAATCGTTTTGACCGGAAACTCAATGGGCTTTAAGGTCTTTTCACAGGATTTGGTAACCCTGAACTATACCCGCCTGCCGATTATGTCGGAGAACGGTTATAATCCGGAAGACAAGTATTTTTGGGGTAACTTTGAACTCGGCTCTACCATGGTGGATATTGAGGAAAAAGGCGCCGGCATTGAACAGCCGATTACTATCAAATCCGCTGCCGGTACCCGCTCGAAATCGAAGTAGGAGTTTTAAGATGACGGAAAGCGAGCTTATTGATTGGGCAAATTCAATTTTAGCAGAATTAAATCTTTCTTTGCTCACGCCGACCGAAGAGCGTATTTTGTGGTGTAAGCCGCATGACACCGAGGTTGACGCATATAACTCGCTTTCTGAAATCTTGAATAAACGGGGCGCTGCGGGAAATGATGTTGAACGCCTGAATTATTATGCGAAATTTCACGGGGTAGATGTGGATTTAAAGAAAAAAATTCCCAACAACGTTTTTCTGGGGTGTGGGTTATGAGAGCCGGCCGGAAAATAATTGAGGGTAAAGGATTAGACAAGTTTATTAGCGGCGAAATCAGCAAGTTTAAATTCGATGTTGGTATTTTGCAGAATAAGCCGCATTTTGAGGTTCTCAAGAGAAAAATCGGTACAAAAAACGGAAAGCCAGTTTATGCAAAGTCGTGGTACCAATACGCCGGCCTAAATCTTTTGAGACATGGCAGCAAGCCAGATGGGACTTTAAATAAGGTGGCTGCGGAGATGGACGAGTTGTTTAAATGGTTACGCCGTCCTTTTCTTTTAAAGAGAAACAAAGATTTAATTTGGGTAATTAACTTCATGGTTGACATCATGAACGGAAAAGACAACCGGCGTCGTATCGAAAACGCCATGCAAGCCGTGGTAAGAAACCCAATTCTTCGCGGAGATTATGGCCGCAACTCGCAGAAGACGGCCAAAGAAAAGGGATTTAACAAACTTCTTATGCGAACTGGACAGTTGTTTAAAAATGTAAAAGCGAGGTTAACCGGCCGTGTATAAAAAACAGTTAGAAGCTGATTTACGCAAAATTTATGGCGTTAAAAAAGTTCTTTTTGCCAGCGTTGAAAGCGGCTGGGAGCAAGGGGCTTTGTATGTTGACGTTTCTAACGTTTGGCAAAATATCCGTCACGGCCAACAGCATTTCAGAATTTGCGGCACCCTCGGAATGTGGGGAGTAAGCCCCGCCTACAAAACGGGATTTCTAAAAGACAAATTATGGGAAGCTTCGCGGACATCCACACTAAAAGAAATTGCAGACCGCATTTTGCTGTTTGACAAAGAGGAAAATGTAAAATATCCTGACATGGAAAGTTATTTTAATCAAACAGAGATAGGTTTTATTTATCGGGTAAATATGGATTATGACCCGTCTAAGAAAACAAAGGGATTTTCGATTAAAACTTTTTTTACAAAATTATTGAAAGGCTAACCAATGGATGACGTTTTGTTAAATTATGTAATGAGAGTAACGAAAGTTGCTCCAATCCCTGAGCCAAGCACAGAATATCTGCATAATGTGCTTGTTGTGGTACCGCAGAAATCGGCGGAAATTCCAAAAACTGTCGTAAAGATTAACACGGAGAGTGATTTGGCCGCAATTACTGATGTTACTGCGCCGATGATGTTAAAAACTGGCGGTTTGACGTCATTCTACGCGCTGCCTCTGGCTGACTTAAACTTGTCGGCCGCAGACATTACCGGGCTTGAAGATTTGGAAGTTTTCACAATATTAATTGACCCGAAATTTGAAGACGCTGCGCTTAAAAGCTTGAAGCTTCCCGAGGGATACCGCGGCGTAGTTGGTGGTGCTTCGAATGACAATACGCTGGTTGAGGCGCAGAATAAAATAGAAAATCATTCGTTTTTCTATCAGAAAGCCGCCGGCGAGGGAAAAAACATGTATCAAGCATTTGGTTCGCTGCTTAATAGCGCAAATACTATTTGGAGTAGCCAGCAGTACATCAGTATGGAAAATTCTGATGATATTACTTCCTACGAAACTGCCGACGCTCTTTTCACGTTGCGCGCAAACTTTGTTCTTACTTCAAAAGAATTTGGCAATAGACTGGCGTTCTTCTGTGTCGGCGGTCAGAACAATAAAGCCGTTGCTATCCATGCGCCCTACGTATCAGAAGAAATTGTTGTAAAATTGCAGGGTGCGGCGCTTACCTGGCTTAACCTGAATAAACCAGACTACACCACCGCCGAAGCGACACTATTGCAGGATTATTTACAGGGTATTGCCGATGAGTATACCGAAACTGGACAGATTGGCGAAATCACTGTTACAGTATCGGTTGGCAGCAGCGATTTTGTAATGAACGCTGATATTACCGCGCCGTTGCCAAAAGCAACTTGGCGCCTGAACGCGGTTTTGACACAGGGAGCTTAAAAAATGATACAGTTATGGCATTCTGAAAATGGCGTGATTATCAACAATGTCAAATATGATTTTGAAGATGTTGACAGTGTAACCGTAACCAAAAACGGCCGGAAACACAAAACCAGAGGCGCCAACTCCAAAAACAAAGTCGGCTTTGTCTATATGGAAAACTCCAAACAGGCCGACGAAATTGCTATTAACACGGTAGGGTTAAGCGGCGCAATGCTTACCATTCTTCAAAACGCGTATGAAGACGAAACACCGATGACCGTGTATTGTATCGATAGCGCGACCGGCGAGAGCTACATCGGAAACGACTGTATTTTGCAGGAGTTCCCGCGCCAGCAGGACATTGTTGAGGGAGAAGAAACCTACAACGTGACCTTGACGTTCGAAACGTTTAATCTTAAACCGAATTTGAAATAATGGTTGATGTGTCGGAAATAAAAGGTGTAAAGGGTTTGTACGCATTTAAAGCGTTACAGACCCTCTTGTTCTCGTACTTTATGCTGCCTGAATTTCGGCAGCCAAAGGAAACTTACACGGAATTTCTAAAAAGATTTTCTGCGATGGGAGAAAAAGAACAGCGCGAAACGTTAAAAACGGCTCTCTATTTTGCGGGGATTGACGAAAACGAAATACTGGCCTTGTGCTTGTTCGCAAAAGACCCAAACGGTGTCCCCTACGGAAAATCAAATCTTGCAAATCTTGAAATTGAAGAGCTTTTTGCAATTATTATTGATGTGTGCATGGCTATCGTTAAAATCAAAGTTTTTTTTTAACAGACGCACAGCTGAAAAAAATAAAAAACTACTCTATTGACTTACCTGCGGCTTTCAGTGATATAATAAAATCAAGAAGTGATTTTAGTTTAGAGGAAGTTTTGAATAAGGCGTTTTTGGACGGGGCAACATGGCAGGCGAATATCTCATAAAAGTTAAGGCGACGCTAGACCAGCAAGACGCCAAGCAAATGGAAGCTGAATTAAACGGCCGCTTTACCCGTGTTGCAAATAAATTCGGCAGCGCCTTAAAAAAAGGCCTAAAAAGGCTATCAATTTCTGGACTTGTCGCTGGTGCTGTTTATTCGGTGCTAAACGACATCGATAAAATGAACACTGCCATTGATGAAACTCTGGAAAAATACAAAGACATTCAATCGCAGGCGGCCGCGCAAAATCTACTTCCCTCGGAATATTGGCGGCTGTCCAGATTGTCACAAATTGCCGGAGTAAAAGATTTCGACAGTCTTTTCTCTGCATTCAGGCAAACTTTGAATAAGACCAATCGGGGGTTTAATACACCCCTCAACCAGTTCCGCGGGCAGTCGGCAGACGCGCAGACGTTTCTGCAAGTGCTTTCTTCTCTTCAAGCAGCTGACCCGCGGACGCGACAACTCGTGTCTGAATCCGTATTCGGACAGGCCGGCGCGCAAGACGTCAATAAACTTCTCGCTGTTGACTTGACCGATTTAGGCCAAAAGGCTTTTGCCGGAATTGACAATAATAAATTTAATGAGGCTATCACACGAGGAATTGCGGCCAGCCGCGAGCAGATGATTGAAGAGGTAAAAAGGGAATATACAAACCTGCAAACACGCGGCCAGATTTTGCGTGGCGGAGCTGTCGCGGAACAAGCGCGGTATAGAATGGCTGAGGACGCTTACACGAATGAGCTTTTGCAAAATTACAAAACAACCGCCGAGGTCAACAAAGCTATGCTAACTGTTCAGCAGAATGTCGCAAACGGCGTGAATAAGTCTGTGAGCTGGCTGCAAAAGATATTCGGCCAGCTGCAATCGCAGGCGGCTGCTGATAGGCAGCTTCGGGCAGGCAAGATAACGGAAGAAGAATATAATAGGATAACCGGGAGTATTTACGAATGATTGGCGGAGAAAGTCCAGTAATTATCTTTACATTTCCCTCGGTTGTGTCGGTTGGCGATATTGGTGTGCCTCTTCCGGTGCCAATTTATCTGGACGAAGCGACTACTGGCGTAATGTCTGATAACACTACAGATAATGTAAAAATCGAATTGCAGACAATTGGCGGCTTAACTTTCCAGCGGCAAGTAATCCAGAGCTTGGATATTTCATTTAGAGTTTTGAAAGACAACGCCGTTGCGACCACCCTTTTGAGCATGGCCGGGAAAGCCTACGAATTAATTGACGGGAAAGACCCGACAAGTATGCCGTATTATATTACGGTTTATTACGACAGCAGTTTTATGCTTAAGGGCTATCTGGGAAACTTCAAAAAAACAACAGTTGATAATACGAACATGTATCAAGTAGAAATGTCGTTTTGTTCCGTGCCGTCAAAACAGCTGGCCGGGGAAATTCTGGATAAAGTCGACAACGTGATTGATGTGCTGGGGTAGCAAATGAAAATTGACGGTTACAAAGTAGCAAACTTAAACGACTTCGACGCGCTTGGCGTTCCTCAAGCGTACTACGAACTTAATTTCCAGTATCTCGGTAAAATGTCGATGATGATTTGTAAATGGATAGATTACGGCGTTTTAATCAACGGCGAGTTAATTTTCCCGGGAATAAACGGCGTAAATCCGTATGTTTCCAAAAAAAATGCTATTTGGATAGATGATGACCGGAATGTATGGTGGGGAGAACTTCCAGATGAAGATTGAATGTCTAAACGGTTTTTATTATTTTTACCCGGAAAGTGTCGGCGAGCTTTTCAACTGGCAGGAATTAAATGAAGAACTGACATCAATCGGCGACGCCTACACTTTTCCGAAGCTCGCTAGTTTTCCGGAGTATGTTTGGGCAGGGCATATCGTTAGCGGCTTGCCGATGATTATGAATTATGCAGGAAAGCGCGAAGAGATATTTAGGCGGAACAACTTAACCTATAACATTGCGTTGGGAACGGTTACGTCATCGCTTGGAGTTTGGGGGTTACTTGATTATGGCGAGGGGCTTTTTATAAGTTCGGATGAACTCCCGCAAGCGTATTATTTGGATAAAAACCAGCGCCGAATTAGCGGTTTTCTGGCTTTTTGGGATATGGTTCATAACATGTACAAAATTGAACAGTTTTACTATAGTAGCGGAGTGTTAGGAGGTTTATTTTGACGGAAGTTTTAGACGCGCAGTGTTTGGCCGGAGCTGTCACGGTTGATAAGTTGCCAGTTACAAATGTCGAAGTTATCGGCGAGGGTGGCGCAAGTACCGGCGTCGTTATTTTTGACAAAGAAAACGCGGTATATATTCCCAACACATCTCCAGATATGAAAGAGCTAGCGGGGTATGTTAGTGATACACTCATGAAAATTACCAGCCTTTTAACAACGTTAACAACCGGTATTTTACCGGCAAACGCCGGCGGCGAAATCGTTTCAGAAACATATTATGCCAGCATCGCAGCAACACTGGCAGAGGTTCAGGTAGTTCAGGCACAACTTGCGGTTTTTAGGACAATGATAAAATGATTGATGTTGAATTTGACGACGACGGCATGCCGTATTTCAATGATACGATAGTTTACAAAGGCGCAAATCTCTTGACTACTCAAGAGGGGGTACTATACTATAATCAGACATTCGGGATTGATTTAAAAAGATTTATCGACCCCGACGTCATAATTCAAACGGAAACGTTTAAGGCTTATTCTATTCAGAAAATGACTGACAATGGGATAACAGTCACAAATCTGCAAGAACAGGCGGAAACTTTTGAAAGTATTTTTAACTACGTTATTTCAGAAGAAAAAATTGAGGGGTTGGTTGCACAATGAGTTTTGATATCGAAAATGGATACAGCCCGCGAACAAATGAAGATATTTTGTCGGATTTGGTTGACGCGGTTAACCTAAATTACAAAACAAGCTACACGCCCGAAACTTTCGTCGGTACTAATTTACATAAACTTTATTATCCGGGCGTTCAGCTCATTTTGGGTGTTGAAAACGGTATTAGCTCCATCGCTGCCAAAATACAAGATTATATTGCCTATATTAACAAAACCATACAATACCCAAAAAGCTCGCCAAACGGGATTATGAACGAACTAGCTAACAAACTCAACGTCATTGCCTCGGTCATGCCTATTAAACAAATCGATGACCGCGGAAAGTGCTATATTGCTTGTGATGTCGATAAAAGCACAGCAGATTACGCCACCCTCAAACAGAAAATTATTGACGTAATAGGCACTTGCGCAACAGCTGGTTTAGCGTACAATGGCACCGAAACGGGCGTTTTTGTCGGTGTGAATGGGCAGGAGTTCGATATTGCTTTTGAAATCCCGGAAACTGTGACCGTAAATGTGAAAATCGTCGCAACAGTGTCCAGAAACTCCCGCAACTTTATCCCCACGGAGAACGTCGTAAGTAACTTATTCACGGAAAAGTTTAATGCTGCGTACCGGTTGGGATTTGATTTTGAGCCAAATTCTTATTTGTGTAAAGATGATTTGACATGGGCAGCCGACCTATCAGTAACCTATCAAGTCGGCGGGGGAAGTTTTACCGACGCTGTCTATAAAAGTTTGTACAATCAAAAAATCGTTTTAGGCAACGTTTCAACCGAGATAGTAGATGAGTAATCCAGTTTATCCATATCAGAAATTTACAGAAAACGATAAAAACGCTAATAGGTTTCTTACGACCTTTTTGCAGGTGCTTAAGCCAACGATGGATGATTTGTTTGCATATTACGAAAATGCCTACAAGACTAAATACCTTGGTACGGTTCTCTATGAAAAACAAATCGTGCCAATTTACAACATTCTGGAAAAATCATTATTTGTCGCGACATTTTACAAAATACTTGAGGCCGAACAAACAATTGGTTCGGTCAATGCTTATTGCGAGATTTTGTATAGTATATTTGGCTCAAATGCTACAATTACCATTGACAAAATCAACCCATTGCACATAAAAATTGACATCATTGCGCGTTATGTCGAATATTTTGTTTGGGTAGACGAACAAAAACAGTTTTATATCACAACCGAGGCCGGCGAGTATCTGGGTTTCGCTGCGCCGGTGGCTCGGATTTCAAACCGGCAGCTGGCTAATATTTTGCAAGAAATGACAAATGCCGGAACATTTCTTGAATTTACCTATAAACAAGAAAACCCGACGCAGGAGAATTAAAAAAATGGCAATAGACCAGGTAAAAACAATCAATGAGCTGGAACGTCTCCCGCAGGTAGAAGACAGCAACGCTTTTGCAGCATCCACCGGCGGCGCGACCGGCAGCGTAACTGCCAATCAAATAATGGAGTACATGAAACAATACCTTGAGAGCTTGAGCAATAAGTCAACTACTCTCACGAAAAGCGACAGCCAATACCCGACTTGTAACGCGGTATCAAAGGAAACAACTCGCATAATAAATATTATGAATAGTAAGACAGGTTTATCCGCTGGCTACTATAAATTTCCGTCAGGCCTTATTTTGCAGTGGGGTGTTTACTCACAACTTATACCAAAAGGAAATTTAACCGCAACCGTTACACTTCCTGTAGCTTATTCAAGTAATTTTGTTGTTGTTGTTGCGCGACGCAATAATATTGACACTGATTCATATGAACAATTTCTACATTGGTTTGTTGATAATTTATCTCAATTTAAATTTGGCGCAGATAATTATAGAAATGATTATAAAGGATTTTTTTGGCTAACTGTAGGGTATTAATACCCGACCGCAAACCAGTAAAAAGATATGTTTATGCTATACCCGTTACCGTCAACAGTTCGAAAAACACAATCTGATAATGTCGCTTTTTTGACATTAATGTTGAAATTTTGGCCTGAGGGTGCATAAGGTAAGGTTAGCACGTTTTTCAAGTAATTGGGAAAAGCAATCGGCCAAACAATAGTTTTTTCTGAGGATGTTGAGGTAGAACTAAAATAACCAAATTGAATTAAAAGCCTTACTCCGTTACTGGTTTTTAACCAAATCCCGGCTTTTAAGGTGTCCAAAATTGCATTATTCATAATATTTATTAACAGAAAGGAAATAAAATGTTTTACGGAAAACACAAAATTGATGGAAGTTTCGGATTTTTTGTCGACACGGAAAATTGCACGAAAGCTGTTGAGCTTTCTGATGATGAATATTTAAATCTGCTAAAAGCTCAAGAAAACGGCAAGCAGATTATTCCGGGTAAGAATGGCCGGCCGACTGCGGTTGACCCTGAAAGCCTGCTTACTGCTGATGAGAAAAAAGAGCGCGCGGCCGCTGCCGTGAGGGCTAGCCGCGACGCTCTTCTTTTGAAGACAGATATTTTAATGCTCGCAGATTGTTTTGAAAATTTATCCGATGAGGATAAGAAAAATTATAAGAATTATCGTCAGTACTTGCGGGATATTCCGCAAAATCCCGATTTCCCAAATGTCGAGGTTTTAGCTTTCGACGATTGGCTCTAATTCTCGGATTTCTTCCCTAGCTAAACGCGAAGCAGCACGCGTCGAAATCCGCGAATTAGAGCCGCTTGTTGGCAATTAAGTGGCTTTAAATTTTAAGCCGTAAACGCCATGAATTGACGTATTTTCGGTTGATTTTTTTAAGAATGTTGTCGTTGTGCCATTTGCGTATGTTTCGATGTACCAGTATTTGTAGGTGTCGGCTATACCAACTGGAATTTTGGAAGTTCTCAACAAATAATCAAGATTTTTTGTTGAAAAAAACTTCGGTATAACTACATTACCTGAATCAGTTCCGTAGGCTATAATTATAAAAGGAAAATTTGTAAATGGTTGATTAAGCCTTATATCCCCACCGCTTTGTTTACCCTCAAATAAAACTTCCTGCTTATAGCTATTATAATTATTTAAATCGCTGATAAAACTA
>ERZ780168.1618-NODE-1618-length-22509-cov-48.068451_pt1 | contig 22509 bp, 17 predicted proteins | sample MGYA00510981_ERZ780168 | MGnify/ENA primary metagenome ERZ780168 (study PRJEB29588, sample SAMEA2158769) | human gut metagenome | biome: human gut; feature: human-associated habitat; material: faeces | place: Denmark | collected 2008/2010 ...
AACATATCTCAAGGATGCTCTGTCTATTAATTTCCTACAGTAAATTTACCCGAACTGAATTATGTGCGAGAGTTGAAAGATTTGGGGATAGGGATTATTTTTGAAAAGGAAAATATCAATACCCTCGATGCAAAGGGAGAAGTGCTGCTTACCATTCTTTCCTCACTGGCACAGGATGAGAGCCGGTCCATTTCAGAGAACTGTACATGGGGAATTCGCAGAAGGTTTGAAACAGGAAAACACAAAATGAGTACAAAGCGTTTTCTTGGCTACGATACGGATGAAACGGGGAAGCTGGTAATCAACAGGACGCAGGAGCCGATTGTGGTTCGGCTGTATCAGGAATTCCTGGACGGAAAAACAACCGATTACATCAAGCGGATTTTTGAACGGGAAGGTGTGAAAAACTGGGATGGCGGTACGAAGTGGCAGTCCACAACCTTAATGAGTATGTTGGAAAATGAAAAATACAAGGGTGATGCCTTGCTGCAGAAAAGTTATACGGTGGATTTCCTCACCAAGAAACGTACACAGAACAAAGGGGAAATTCAGATGTTTTATGTGGAGGATGATCATGATGCCATCATTTCAAAGCGGATTTGGGAATGTGTACAGCTTGAAATAAAACGCAGGAAAAAGTACCTGGAGGAGCATGAAACAAACTCCTATTCCCATCGGCCGGAAAGCAATCCATTTGCATCCAAGATAATTTGCGGAGACTGTAATAAGGTATTTGCACGGAAGGGCTGGCGGAGCAGCACGGGCGTTGACCGTAAGGTATGGCAGTGCAGTGAACGCTACAAGGTCAAAGGAGTCATGGGATGCGCCAACCGTCACGTAGAGGAAGAAACGCTGGTAAAGGCTTATCTGATGGCTTGGAACGCACTGGTGGAGAACAGAGAGGATTTCATGGAGCAGTGGACGGAGCAGCTTCAGAGCGAGAACCTATTGGAAGGTTATCGGGCAGAGAAGTTCATAGAATACACCGATGGGGCAGAACCTTTGACGAAGATGGATACGGACTTCATGCTGAAAACGCTGGACCACATCAAGGTTTTTGAAGATGGAACATTGCTAGTGGTATTTCTGGACGGAACGGAGATTGAATGTAAAAATGAAGAGGAGTAAGAAAAGATGCCGATTGGGAGTTGCGATTCCTGATCGGCTTTTTTTCTTGCTCTTTTGCAGATGGTAAAATAGCAGGTAATATGGTAAAATATAGTTGAATTACTTTTGGTGCAAAGGAGAGAAAATTGTGGAAATAAGTTTAAAAGAATCAGATTTTTTAGAATCTTTTGATTTATTATGGTCGAAAGACTTAGATAAATACAAAAAAAATAAGCTAAATCTATTTGTATTAAAAATTAATTCTAATGAGTTTGACTATGATTTATTAATAGATATGCTCCTTGACCCGGTAATTGATTATTCCATATCAAGGCAAGTAAAAGAAAGATATAAAAATAGACCGGCAACTCTTTCTAAGAAAGCAAGAGAAAAGTTTGTGGAATACGCCAGAAATAATGGTGAGTTAGGAGAGCTTTTATTGTTTTGTTTTTTAGAAACACACTTAGGAGCACCCAAAATTCTTACAAAATTGGAATTGAAAACCTCTACGAGCCATTATGTAAATGGTGCGGATGGAGTACACTTTTTAAAACTACCAGACGGGAATTACCAATTAATATTCGGTGAATCAAAAACATATCAAGATATAGATGGAGCTATTAGGGATGCGTTTAAGTCCATATATAATTTTAAGAATGGAATAAATGATAAGGGTAATCAAAAGAGTGGTATACAATACGAAAAGAGTTTGATCAGCGATAATTTATTTAAGGAAGCGTTCTCAGATGAAGAAAGAGATTTTTTAGAAAGTTTAATTTATCCTACAAAGAATAGAAACTTTGATGTGGATGATGCTTTTGGTATTTTTATAGGTTTTCAAATAGATGTCAGTGATGAAGAAAAGGGAATGCCAACGGCAGACTTTAGAAAATTAGTAAAATCACGTGTGGACGATGAGGTTAGTAAGTGTCTTACAAGCATACAGCAAAAAATCGTTGATAATAAATTACAAGGGCATAATTTTTATATATATGTTTTACCATTCACAGATATAAACTCTAAGAGAAAGAAAATAATGGAGGCCATTACAAAATGACATGGTTAGAAATTATGGTCAATCGGGCATTAAATGACCCGTATTTGAATGAACTAACGAGAAAATTGGAACTTAAATATGCCCATAATTTTTTATATCAAAAAGACGATATTGTCTTAACAGAAAAAGAATTTGACGATGTATTACGTTTTGCAGACATTTTATCGAGGAGTAGTGGGGCAGAGGGAAGAAACAAAGCGTATAAGATTATCAGTTTATTGTATGATGCATATAAAGATGACATACAGTTTCAGTATTATGCAAATTCAATATTGACAAAATTGGGAAATTTTGCATCTTTAAATCTTGCAGTTGGAAATTCAGAAACAGTGGATACATTAGAGACTGCATTGGAAAAAGAAATAAAAAGAGTTTATCAAAAAGTGCCTTTTAATGATTTGGTATTCACTGATCCCCAGTATCAGTTGTTTGAAGCTATGAAAGATAGCAATCATTTTAGTTTTTCGGGGCCAACGTCTTTTGGGAAATCTTTTATAATGGATGCATTTATTCAATATATAATTACCGAAAGGCATGGAATAGATAATATAGTAATTTTAGTACCAACAAGAGCACTTATAAATCAAGTTACTGCAAGGTTAAAAAAGACTATTACAGATGAAAATTATAAAGTATTAGCGCATCCGGTGGTTCCAACAATTTATAAAAATAGAATGTTGAAATATGTGTTTGTTTTTACACCAGAACGCTTGATATCATATTTGGGTGAAAAGGAAAATCCTGTGATTAATTATTTGTTTGTGGATGAAGCCCATAAAATAATTGCGGAAAAGGATTCAAGGTCACCTTTGTATTATCATGCCATTTTGCTTGCTGAGAGAAAAAGTATTAAATTGTATTTTGCATCTCCGAATATTCCAAATGCAGATGTGTTTTTACAGTTATTTGAAAAAAGTGTAGATGAGCAAATGATTATTAGAGAATCACCTGTGTCTCAGAATAGATTTTTTGTTGACTATGTAGAGGGAAATGGGCGAATGTTTACAGAAACAGGTGACGATATAGTTTTTGATGATTTGGGAAAAAGAGAACACGGATATGTGAGTAAACTTCTTCGGAAATTGGGATGTGACTGTAAGAATATTGTATATTGTAATACAGTTGCAGATACGATTGATTTTGCTTTACAGTTTTCAAAGAATTTGCCTGAGCAAAGTGATTCAAGAATTGATTCGTTAATTGAATTGATAAAAACATATGTGCATAAAGACTATTTTTTGATTGATTGTTTAAAAAAGGGGGTAGCATTTCACTTTGGTAGATTGCCACAACGTATTCGACAAAGAATAGAGAACTTGTTTGAAGAAAAAGTCATTGATTATATGTTTTGTACTTCAACGCTTTTAGAAGGAGTCAATTTACCGGCTAAAAATATATTTATTTTTAGTAATGCTATTGGAAACTCAAAATTTTCTGATGTTGATTTTTGGAATTTGGCAGGTAGAGCGGGTAGATTGAGTAAAGAGTTAAGTGGAAATATTATCTGTGTACGAATTGAAGATAAAAAGAATAGATGGGATACCCCACATAAAGATTTAGAAGTGGTGCGAAATAAAAAGATAGACGATGTGCAGCCGATAGTTATTAAGGGACAAAAGAACTTTTATACGAATCTGGAGCGCTCTTTAAGAGCAAAAGATTTTACCAGAGCTAATTATAGTCAAACCGAAAAAGAAGTATGGGATCATTATGCTAATATAGTTTTTACACATCAAGCATCGAAGACGGATTCGATTTTAATGAGCAATTTTTTAAGAAAAAATACAGATGGTAAGAAGTTACTTGAACGTATAGATAAAGAAAATCATATTCCTCTTCATATTTTAGAACAGTGTTCAAATATAAAAGTTTCCTACCAAAATAATATTTGGGAGAAGATTAGTGGAGCAGAAAAGGCTTTTCCAGAAGAAATTACTACTCAGTCTTGCCAGGCAGTATTGGAGAAGATGTACGATTATTATAATTGGGGAGAAGAAGAGTCAAAAGGAAGAAATCCAATGGTTAAGCAGAGGACAAGACTACAATATTTTGCGGTTTTGATGTATTCTTGGATGAAATCTACTCCATTAAATATGATGATTATTAATATAATTAATTATTATAAAAAGAAAGGCGAAATTTGGGATAAAAATGAGACAATACCATTTGATCCAAATAATCGAAATCAAATTAATCTCATAATAAATAATTTAATTTCTGATATTGATAATGTGTTGCGTTTTAAAATAAAAAATTTTTTTTTGAATTATCATTTGATTGTATCAGAAAAGATTGGGAAAGAAAGTGCGGGAACAAATTGGGCAGAATATGTTGAATATGGAACAACTGATAGTGTGATTATAGAATTACAGAATATTGGCATACCTCGTCATCTTTCGATGATGATTAAAGATGATTATGCAGAATTTTTTACTTTTGAAGATGGTGTGTTAGTTGATATAAATGCGGAAGCATTGATTGAAAATATTGATTGTGATAAGTACAAAGATGAACTTGCAGAATTAAGAGAAATTTTTTTATAAAGGGCTTATTAGATGTGTACGAATTTTACGAGAGTGTGATAATGTATGAAGAAAGTTGCAATTTTATTTGGTAATGATAAATATGATTTTGGTAATGCACAATTGCAGTGTGCTGTTAATGATGCAGAGGCATTGCAAGAAAAACTTGATGCGTTGTCTTTTGAAACGAAAAGTATTTCGAATTCTGATATGAAAACTATGGCAATGGAAATAGCCAATTTTGAAACAACATTACCAAACTATGACGTGGGCTTGTTTTTCTTTGCAGGGCATGGATTTCAGTTTGATGGCTTGAATTATTTGGCTGCTACGGATACCAGTTTTGCCGATGACAGAAGTGCAGCGTATACTTCATTTAGGCTTGATGATATCATTGCAGCTATGAATAGGAGCAATATCTTAATAAAAATACTAATTATAGATGCATGTCGAAGTTCAAGTGTCAGTGGAAGTAGGGGGATTGGAACAGGCTTTGCACCAATATTTGCACCACGAGGAACAATTATTGCTTTTGCTACATCTCCGGGTCAAACTGCAAAAGAAAGAGGAGAACATGGACTTTTTACAGCCGCCATTCTAGAACATATTATGACTAAAAATATTACAATTGAGAACATGTTTAAGAGGGTGAGAAATACAGTTTATATGTGGTCTAATGCTACCCAAGTTACATGGGAGCATACTTCTTTAATGGGGGTGTGTTTAACAAAAACAAGGCAGAGACGGTAAAAGATATCTATTGTAGAGAAGCTTTGAGTGATGAAATTTACGAATGTGAAGTAGGAAGTAAAATCTACGATATGATTTGTGATTTAAAAACACATGATTATAATTTTCAAAACCCGATAGTTTATAAAATGAGCAGGATGAAAGCAGAATTGTTGGAAGCAGATATAAATGATTTATTTGTGTTAGGACGTAATTTATATCAAGCATCAGTCAATGCTTTCCGAATAACTAATTTTTTTGATAGTTTACATAGTAGTTTAAGTATTTATGACAAAAGAGTAAGAAGACATTTATTGGATGGAATGGCTTATGAGATTTATTTTAATAGTAAAGCGCATATGCGAACTAGATTCAAGACTCATAAATATGAGGAAGTACTTTCGGAACTATTATCAGATGATGGCAACGAATCAAGGAAATTTATTTGTGACCAATTAGAAGATTTTGAACAAAAAGTATTCTATGTTCCGGGTGGTGAAAAAATAAAAATTACGGTTGCTTTAAATGAATATTTTGTAGAATATGGTGAAGAGGGTACGGTTTATTTTATAGAAGGCATTTATATGGATGGACAAAACATTTTGTATAATGAGGACGGTACAGAGTTATATCAATTTTCTGAATCAGGATACTACCATAGGGACATGAATATAGATGGATTGGAAACCTTTCTTCGTGAAAATTTAGTAGCAACGAGACGAAATCTTTTAATTGATTATACATTTAATTATGAACCTAAAGTGGATGAAATAACAATTGTAGTACCAATGAATCAACAATTATTGAGATATGCAAATTAATTATGTGTATCTTTCAAAAGTATTTGTAGTATACGAGGTATATTGTTAATGATAATTTCAAAGAGACTTGAAGATGCAGAATTTATTATGTCGAAAGATGAATTGACATATTCTGCTGTTATTGAGGATTTTAAAAATGCAAGTCAGATACATATTTTGACGTATAATATTTCAAAAGACCAAAATGTCTTATTAAAAGCGTTGAGGAATTGTGAAGAAGATACAGAGATATGTATTGTATCAAATATTCCGGGACGCTGGGAATCCTATTTTGGAAAAACTTATGCAGATAAGGCTAAAAAAAATATTTCATTATATAAAAGTAAGTTGTCTCCACAAAAAAATGCGGAAAAAGCAGAGGTTTATTTTTGTTTTTCAAATCATGCAAAAATTATTATGACTGATAATATTGCGTATGTAGGATCGTCAAATTTTTCTGAAGAAAGTGCAGATAATTTTGAATCGGGCTTTATAAGCAGAGATGTTGATTTTATTGAATTTCTACAAGAGGAAGTGTTTCCGTGGATTATTGATAGTTCTAGCGAATATAAGACGGATGAAGAACTTTTGTTTTTAGAAACAGCAATACGAAAGAGTATTGCAATGTTTGGAGCAATGCATGAAGAGTATTATCAGATGTTTTATATACTCTCAGATCATAGAGGAATACAAAAATGGTATTATAATACTACAAGTAGTGTTTTAAATACAAGAGATTTAGAGAAGGCAAAGGAAATATGTTATCAATACCTAGAATTATTAAAAAGGGTTAATAAAATATTTGACTTTCGTGTGTTCTATGAAAAGGGAATTGATAATTTGGATGCTGTGATAGAAGAAGCAGGCCATACGATTGAAAATATGGAGATGCTTTTTACGGGAAGTGTCTATGATTTGGCTAAGTTTGATGAACAAGAGTTCGTGGATGAATATCTTAGTGAATGCTATGCTGAGGCTTATGATGAAAAATTAGATTATTATGTAGATAAAGCTATGAGTGCAGCAAGTAACGCATTTGCTGAATTGGCAGAGGAAGCTAAAGATGAAGCAGATATGTTACTTAGACAAATCGAGGAGTTGGAGACTTTAGCGAAAAAAGTACTATTGTTGTTTAAGGCATTACCATTGAAGAATATAAGGATCGATAATACTAAAATATAGTAAAAGTGTGCAAAGAATAAGGAGTTACTGGAGAGTTTTCTTTTTCGAATAGAGAGGTTTGTGGCGTATATTTAAAAAGCAAAATTGCTAAACAGAATGAATGTGGACTTCATAACGAAAACCGTAAACATTACTAAAGGTATTTGAGGATGAAAAAGGGATTGAAGATAATTTATAAAATGCAAAATGTCGGAAGAAAAATGAAAAAGAAGAAACAGATATTGTTTGACTATGTGCATAAACAAATATTGAATATAACGGGAATTTTGTTGAAAATAGTAAACATTACAAAAAAAATATGTGTATGTGCATATAAGTGTATAAAAGACAGAGTATGCTTAATTTTCCGATTAATTAAACGAATAATATCAAATGTAATAAAGTTTACTGTTGATAATTTTACAATAATAATGTACGTGGGTTTCTCTTTGCTTTTTTGGATATTATTAATAATGTTAATATTTTATGAAAGAATGGGAGAGGTTGATACAGCATTGAAGTATATCTTATTCCCTATATACTCGTTTTCTGCCCTATTTTCGGGAAGAGTGGCTAAGAATAAAATTGAGCATCGAATAATGGTTGTTTTAAAAAGAGAACCTGAATCTAGGTGGGCAAAAAGAAAAGAGATAATTGAAAATAGAAATATTGAAAAAATTAATATTTCTGATAAAGAATATGCGGTAGCGGGAATCCCTTTTATTGTTGATAAAGAGGATATATATGTGGACAATAGTGAATCACATTCTCTTATTATCGGTTCAACAGGCAGTGGGAAAACACGTCGTTTGGTTTTACCATTACTTAATATCTTGGCTAGGGCAGGTCAATCGGTTGTTGCAACAGATCCAAAGGGAGAATTATATTCAAAAACAAGTAAATTATATAATGATTTAGGATATAAAGTTATTTCGATTAATTTGAGAAATCCTGAGAAAGGTAATGCTTGGAATCCTTTAGATATTCCATATGAATTTTATAAATTGGGAAATAGGGATAAAGCTATAGAATTAATTTATGATTTAGGATTAAATATTTTTTTTGATAAATCTAATACAAATGCAGATCCTTTTTGGGAACGATCAGCATCAAATTATTTTTCTGGTTTAGTTTTAGCACTATTTGAAGATGCAAATGAAAATGAAATTAATTTGAATAGTATAATTAATATGAGTGCGAAAGGAAAAGAAAAAATTGGTGAAAATACATATATTCAAGAGTTTTTCAATTTGAAAGATAAAACTAATGTCTCATACACAAGTGCTTCTGGGACCGTAAACGCTCCGAGTGAAACACAAGGTGGGATTCTTTCTGTATTTGAACAAAAATTAACTACGTTTTCTTCAAAAGCAGAACTTTCTAAGATGCTCGCATATAGTGATTTTAAGATGGAGAACATTGGTAGTGAAAAGACAATTGTGTATATAATAATGCAGGATGAAAAGAGTACATATCATCCATTGGTAAGTGCATTTATCAAACAATGCTATGAAGTGCTAATTGGGACTGCACAAGAATACAAAGGGCGACTACCTATTAGAACGAATTTTGTCTTGGATGAATTTGCAAATCTTCCGCCAATATCAGATATGAGCAATATGATAACGGCAGCAAGAAGTCGTAATATTCGCTTAAATCTTATAATTCAAGGGGCAGAACAGTTAAGTGCTCAATATGGAAAAGAAACAGCAGAAGTGATTAAAGGTAATTGTACTAATTGGTTTTTTCTTATTAGTAAAGAACTACAACTACTAAAGGATATTAGTGAGCTTTGTGGCAATACAGAGGTGAGAACGGGATTTAATGAATATAGAGAAAAACCATTAATTAGCGTGTCACAGTTGCAAAGATTTGAGATTGGAGAAATCCTTATTAGACGTGATAGAGAACATCCGTATAAAGCGTTTTTGCCGGACATAAGTGAATATACATATTGGACTCAAGAAAATGGTATTGATGAAGTTGTAAATAAGCGTGATGAAGTTCATATTTTTGATATACAAGAGTATGTAAAAAAAGTAAAGAAAGAGAAAATGGAAGCGTTTATGAGAGAACAAGGTTTTAATACACAGAAAATGAGTTCTGATGTAGGGGCAATCAAAAAGCAGCCAGAAATGAATGTTGATGAGTTGATAAAGAAAATTGATAAAAAAATAAAGGAAATTGAAGATGAGGAGGAAAAGAATAAAAATAGAAAGAATAGGAACAAAAATAAAAGAAACAAAAACTCCGGTAAATAGTATTATTTTGAGAGTGGGGTAAACATTATAGCCCTAAGTGGGGTATGAACTTTTTCGCAAAAGGTGACGGTTTCGCTATTTAGTATAAGAAGTAACTTTCACCGCATGTAGAGACGGTGTGCCTTCTGTCAAGAAAAGCCCAATAAATCAAAGGATTTCGCCATTTTTGGAGTAAAATAGATGTGTGTTTCTGTTTTTGTAGAGTGATGATATAATCGGAGATTTACCCCAGGGGATAGGCTTTGGAGAACGGGAAGTATACATTTTGGCGAAAGGATACTTTTTGACAGAAGAAAAATATAAAAGATAAATTTTATAGGGGAACTCAGGGATGATTACAATAAAGAATTATATTTCAATGATATATGATGATTTCAGAGAGTATATAGACCAAAACGTTAATTTATGTATGCTGAAAACATTAAATTATCAAGCTGGACAAAAGCCGGATTATTCAGACATACATATTCAACAATTATATTTGTTACGGTATGTTTTTTCATATGCCTTTGAATATAAAAGTATGTTTGATACATTATTTGCACGAGAAAAATTTAAAGATAGCATAGAGGTGGCATCCATCGGATGTGGAAATATGATAGATTATTGGGGATTGGTTGAAGCACTTGGTGAGATTGGAAGTGGAGAATGTTATATTAAATATAGGGGCATTGATACTATTGATTGGAATTATAAAATAGAAGCAAGAGAAAAAGATGAAGTCAAGTTTACAAAAGTCAATGCTGCAACTATTTTTCAAAAAACAAGTACGCTAATATCCAATGTATATATTTTCCCTAAATCTATTAGTGAATTTTCAAATGAAGAGTTTCAAGATATTTGTGAGAGTTTTAGAAAAAAAGAAATTCAAAGAGATAGAATTCATATATTAATATCTCTTCGTTCTGATCAGGGAAGTATGGATAGAGATATGGAAAGAAGTGAAAAAATCATATCAGCCATAAAACAGAATGGATTTATTACAGAAGATAATGCAACGACATTTATTCACTATAAAGATGAAGATAGAGGAATCAAAAAGATTGATTACAAGTTCGAATATCCGAATGAGGCTATTGAATTATTAACTTCTTTAAATACAGAATGTAGTACATATGTTAGTAATAGAGAAAATTGTACAAGTGATTGCAAAAATTTAAATAGATGGCCGGTGTTGAAAGCGAGAAATATTCGTTATCAAGTATTGACTTTCGATAGGAAGGATTCATTATGATATTAAGTGTGAGTAGAAGAACAGATGTGCCAAATTACTATTCAGATTGGTTTGTTAACAGAATTAAAGAGGGATTCTTATATGTGCGAAATCCTATGAATGCACATCAAATAAGTAGAATAGATTTATCGCCAGATGTAGTGGACTGCATTGTATTTTGGACCAAAAACCCTGCGAATATGATGGAAAAGCTGGAATGTTTGAAAGATTATGTATACTATTTTCAGTTTACTCTTACGGGATATGGTAAGGATATTGAACCGAACCTTCCAAATAAGAGAGAGGAACTTATTTCAACGTTTAAGGCATTGTCTAAAAAAATAGGAAAAGAAAAAGTAATATGGAGATATGATCCTATTTTGATAAGCAAGCGATATACAATGGATTACCATTTAAAAGCGTTTGAGGAAATAGCGAGTAGTCTTGCGGATTACACGGAAAAGGTAGTTATCAGTTTTGTTGATTTATATGCAAAAACACAACGAAACACTAAGGAACTTGGCATTAGGCAAATGACAAATGATGAGATGATTAGTTTGGCGGCGCAAATGGTACAAATTGCTTCAAAATATAATTTAGTAATTGAATCTTGTGCAGAGCAAATCAATCTTCACAATGTTGGTGTTCAGCATGGAAGCTGTATAGATAAAAAACTAATTGAGAAGATATTAGGGTGTAAGTTGATTGGTGAAAAGGACAAAAATCAGAGAGAAGAGTGTGGATGTTTTGAAAGTGTGGAAGTAGGAGCGTATAATACTTGTCTCAATGGTTGCAAATATTGCTATGCAAATTTTAATGATGAGAAAGTAAAAGAGAATGTAAGATTGTACAATCAAGCGTCCCCATTATTATGTGGAAATATCACTTCGGATGATAAAATTACTGATAGAAAAGTAAAGTCATTAAAAGACGCTCAACTTAGTTTTTTTGAATAATTAACATTTGGACGAGAGGGAGGGAATGGTTTCATGGGGTAAATTTTTTACCCCAGCCTAAAGTGAATTATCTACTTTCGCTATGCAGTATAAAATCAAAGTTCAGAGGAATGTAGAGACGGTTGTCTTACTTTCCAAGGGTATAATCGACTCTCAGAAAGTAAAGGTTGAGATGTCTCTTGAAGATATGGATATGTCAGGATTTTAGAAGGGCGCCACCTATGAAGCGATAAAGAACTATGTGAAGGAGAAGGCAATTGAGGATGCTTTGAGACATTTTCAGATGATATAGGAGTACAAATGCTAGTGATAGGACATCAACCATAGAGGGTTGGTGTCTTTTTTTGAGAAATCTAAAACATAGACTATCTTTTTTGTGTAGTCAGTTGTTATACATATTAGAATGGAATAAACGTTTATACATTACTGAAATGGGAAAGGAGGGCAACTTGAATGATTTTCTTTTAATCCTACAAATGAAACAGGGCAATGAAAAGGCTTTTGATAAATTTGTACGGAAATATTATGCAGAAATTCTGTCCTATTGCAGATATCATTGTATGAATCAGGCAGAAGCAGAAGATCTCACACAGGAAACCTTCCTTCGATTTATGGAAAATATTGCATCTTATCAGCATATTGGGAAAGCAAAGAATTATCTGTATGTGATAGCAGGTAATTTATGTAAGAACTACGCAAAGAAATGGAAGGCAGAGAGTGTAGAGCAGGAAATATTGGAAAGAGAGCTGGTTTCGGATGGCGGTATTCATAGGAAAGAAAAACGAATGGATGTGGAACAGGCACTTGGCAGGTTAGCCCCAGAGTTAAGAGAAGTGATACTGTTAATTTATTTTGGAGACTGTAAGCTAAAAGAGGTAGCTGATATCTTACAAATTGGCTTGCCGCTGGTTAAGTACCGACATAAAAGGGCAAAAGAAGAATAAAAAAAACTTTTGGGAGAGGAGGACTCTGATGAATTTGGAAAAGATGATACAAAACTATAAAACGGAAACAAAAGTTATTCCAAGAGAAGAAAAGATTCTGGAAACGATTCAAAAATCGAAGGAAGTTATGATGGAAGTTCAGTCTGAACATACGATGAGCTATGGAGAGTTTTTATTTTCTCAATTTCGGCTGATTCGAAAGAGATGGTGGATGTTGCAGGCAGCATTACTGATAGTGACATTTTTTCTCATGAATTATCTGGATGATAGCGAATATTTGATGAGAACACTGGGAACTTCCTCTGTCCTTTTTATCGTTATGATCATTCCGGAATTTTGGAGAAACAAAGAAAGTGATTCCTTACAGATTGAGGCAGCGTGCCTATATTCCCTCAGACAGATCTATTCCGCACGAGTATTTTTGATAGGAGTGGCGGATGTATTTATGATAACGCTATTTATGTTCGTTTGCTGTGTGGGTATGAGAATGCAGTTTATGGATATTTTGGTGCAGTTTTTGTTCCCAATGGTCGTTGCTGCTGGAATCTGCTTTGCCATGTTAAACAGTAGCGCTTTGAATGAGGCAGCATCCATGCTCGGTTGCTTTTTGTGGAGTGTGATCTGGTGGATGGTTACAATGAATGATTTTATTTATGCTAAGATTACATTTCCTGTATGGAGTATCTTATTTGGATTAGCAAGCTGTTTCCTGATTGGTGCTGTGTATAAGGCAATACATGACTGCAACCGCTTATGTTCGACGATGGAGGGAAATCTATATGAAATTACAAATGGTTAATGTTACAAGAAAGTTTGGGGACTTTCGGGCAGTAGAGAACTTAAACCTGACGATAGAAAATGGAGTATATGGACTTTTAGGTGTGAATGGTGCAGGCAAGACAACGCTTATGCGAATGATCTGTACCCTTTTGCCACCGACAAGCGGACAGATTCTGTGCGATGGAAAGGATATTTTCAAAATGGATGGAGAATATCGAAATTTGCTTGGATACTTACCTCAGGAGTTCGGATTCTATCCGGATTTCACAGTAAAAGACTATTTACTGTATATTGCCAGCTTAAAGGGTATTCGACCTATGGTTGCTGGTAAACGGGTAAAGGACTTGCTTGCACAGGTTGGACTTACAAAGTCAGCAAATAAGAAGATGAAGAAGCTGTCCGGTGGAATGAAACGTAGAGCAGGAATTGCCCAGGCAATGCTAAACAATCCCAAAATTCTTATTTTGGATGAGCCTACGGCTGGACTTGATCCGACGGAAAGGGTGCGTTTTAGAAACCTGATTAGTGAACTCTCAGAGGATCGGATTGTTATTTTATCGACGCATATTGTTTCAGATGTAGAGTATATTGCCAATGAAATCTGGCTGATGAAGGATGGACAAATCATGCAGCAGGGAAACCTTGATCAGACACTTGCTTCTATGCAGGAAAAGGTATATGCGTGTGAAGTATCACAGGCAGATGCAACGAAGATGATGAAAAAATTTAAGGTGTCTAATATGAAATCGGAAAGGGGAATGGTGGAATTGCGTATTATTGCCGGTGAGCCACCGATTGCTGGAGCATCTGTGGTGGAGCCGACATTGGAGGATGTGTTCTTATATTATTTCGGTGAAAAGGGTGGTGAGATGGAATGATTAGATATGAGATTAAGAAAATCTTTTCTAAGAGCCTCAGTAAAGTATCATTGGTCGTGTTGTTATTTTCACTTTTGATATCCTGCTATTTCGCAATCACGAATGTCAGTTTTTTGGATGAGCAGGGCAAATCTCATACAGGAATCGAAGCGGCAAGGAGCCTGCGGGAAGAAAAGCAGAAGTGGGAAGGTGTTCTGGATGAAACAGCATTACAAGAGGTCATGGAGGAATATAAAAAGATCAGTGAAGAATATCCAATTCGACCTGGAGATGATTCTGCTAACTTATTACATGATTCCAAGGTACAAGGGTTTTCAGAAATCAAGGACATGATCAATATGGGATTTTGCGAATTTAGAGACTTTAATTATTATCGGATTGATTCCTTATCGAAAGAAGAAGTGGGACAGATCTATGAGAACCGTGGAAAGAGTTTAGAAAAATGGTTGAACTCCGAAGATGCTGATGGTTTATTCGATGAAAACGAGAAAGCATTTTTGATAGAGCAGTACCGTGAGATGAAAGCACCTTTATACTATGAGGACTATGATGGCTGGAAATCAGCACTGAGTTACGCTCAGACAATTATTATGCTCATTATGCTTGTGTCAGCATTCTTGGTGTCAGGTATCTTTTCCAATGAATTTAGTTGGAAATCAGATTCCATATTTTTCTCAACAAAATTAGGAAGGGACAAGGGAACGAGAGCAAAGATCATGGCAGGATTTATCGTGGTATCAGCTAGCTACTTTATTGTAATATCGCTGTATTCACTTGTGGTATTGGGATGTCTCGGATCGCAAGGTGGAAATGTTATGATACAGACAGGATTCTGGCATTGGAAATCTTTTTACAATATCACCTATATGCAATTGTATGTGCTAACAATAGTTGCCGGATATATTGGAACAGTATTTTGCCTGTTTTTGTCTATGCTTGTGTCAGCAAAGACGCACACAGCAGTTGTTGCGGTTACAATACATTTTACAATCCTGTTTTTACCACTGTTTGTATCCAATTTCGATTTCTTATCGGGAATATTGGGTGTGTTCCCAGACCGCTTGCTACAGATCAATGAGATTATCAATACATTTGATTTGTATCATATAGGCGGTAAGATTGTCGGCTCGATACCAATCATGTTGGTCATTTATCCAATCCTAAGTATTTTGATGGTTCCGCTTATGTATCATGTCTATCATAAAACGGAGATTAAGTAGATGAAAAGAAAAAAGAGCTTTCTGAAAAAGATAACTCTGTTGTTCGTTCTTTTCTTGCTTATTCATGTAGGACATACATTTGTAACTAATGATGCGGTCAGGCTACCGGAAAAGTTACAAGGTTTTGGAACCATAAAACAGGAAGAACATCCCATTGCAAGTGATAAGTATGGATGGGAATTGGTGTTGGTAAATCAAGATAATTACATCCCAGATGACTATGAAATTGACCTCATGGAATTGAGTAATGGTCAGAAAATAGATTCAAGAATCGATCCATACTTGCAGGAAATGTTTGATGCTGCGAGAAATGCAGGTATATATCCGTTTGTTAGAGATGGCTACAGAACAGCAGAGGAGCAGCAACAGATTTTAGATGACAAGATAGCTGCATATCGAAGTGAGGGTTATACAAAGCACATGGCAGAGGAAACGGCAATGGAATGGGTTGCATTGCCGGGGGCAAGTGAACATCAGCTTGGACTTGCGGTAGATATCAATGCAGATACTTCTAAATGTTCTCGTGATGATGTTTATAAGTGGTTACTGGAGAATTCATACAAATACGGATTTATTCAAAGATATCCGTCAGGAAAGACAAGCATTACAGGAGTTGCTAATGAACCTTGGCATTATCGCTATGTGGGGAAAAAAGCAGCAGAGGAGATTCATCAGAGTGGAATGTGCTTGGAAGAATATGTGGAAAATCTTAAATAGAATAAAAAAATTTGAATATTCTATTTTGTCAGCGGAGATTTTATACCCAAAAGCAGAAACTACGAATGTACAAATGGAGCTCAAACCCTTGCGGTTTGGGCTTTTCTAAGTTATTGCCTATTTTTAGGAATCATCAATTGCCCCGATAGAGTGGTTCCTAAAAAACAAAGTGATCCTGATAATTATCTTCGCATGAAGAATTATCATTCCTATTGAAAGAAATGCTACGGCATGATAAAACGACCGTATAGACGGAAATAAAATCAACAAATACGGATATAAAACATGACGGAGGAACACACATGATTATCAGGGAAAGAATTTTTTACATAATGGAGCAGAAGAACATGAGCCAGTTGGAACTGTCGAGAAGAACTGGGATTGCAACAAGCAATATCAGTGACTGGAAAAAGAAAAAAACGAATCCCAAAGCAGACTGTCTGTTATCCATATGTGACGCATTGGATATTACACCGGAACAGCTTTTAACCGGAAAAGGAATTGATCCGGAGTATAAAGATGCAGATATGGATTATGAAGTTACTAGGTCAGATATTAAAATTTTAAAACAGATACATAGTCTGGGTGATGAGCAGTATAAAAGACTGATGGCATATATGAAGGCCTTGCAGAAGCTGGAAGCAATGGAGAGTATTGTGGAGGAACAGAACTAGTAGTTAATACTAATAGGATGATAAGCCAGAATAGGGGGATGCAATGAAAAGCATTATGTTTAAGACAAAAATATTTCATGAGGTGAAAATGTATCTTCTTGTATCGGATGTTACAAAGATGATGGAGATATCGGAGAAAGCATTTTGCAAGAAATATTCTGATAAGATTGTTGAGATCCCTGGTTGTAGGAAATGTATCGCAGAAACTGATTTTAATTTATTGATTTCAGATGACAAAGAACTTTTCAAGAAAATGGGTATGTTAGAAGTAACGCTTCATAATATAGAATTTACTGATTTCTGCAAAGAGTATCCCAATGTAAAAATTTCCATGCAGAAAACTGGTGGGATATTTCATGATCGATTTATAGTATTGGATTATGGAACTGCTGATGAAAGAGTATTCTTATGCGGTGCATCTTCCAAAGATGCCGGTGCAAGAATAACAAGTATTGTTGAGGATTATGGAACAAAAAAATATGCGTCGGTTATGGCAACATTATTGCAGAATCCGCCGTTAGTATTACCCAAATAGGAGTGACTTGGTTGAAAAAGAAAGTAAAATGTTATATATACACCCGTGTCTCTACAGCTATGCAAATACATGGCTAAGATAGATGATATGAAGGAGATACCGGATTTGATCTGCGGTAAAACTGCCGTAGGTGGGAACTATAATTCGACGCGTGACAGCATAGCAGTCAAAATAAAAAAGTCCGTCGGAGCGTTAAAGCATCGACGGACTTTTGCTTTGCTATTTTACAAAAGTAAAAATCAAAAAAATTACAGAGTCTGATGCACCTCGCGGATCACGGCTTCGCTAAGCTCCGGAGCTTTAGCGGGATCAATGTCATCCGGAAATTCCGCATCAATGGTGGAAGCAGCCGGGCGATAGTTCAGGCGCAGGGCATTTGCCTGAATGTAATCCGTTGCCTTGTTGTAAGTATCCTCTGTAACACCGTTTAAAGTAATTGTATATAATTTTGCCATAATCTATCATCCTTTCTTTTACGTTGTGGTTAATGAAAACATTTCCTTGTTTCTGTATATAGTATATCTCTTTTCCTGAAAAAAGAAAATGGAATAAAGTAACAAATATAATAATAGGAATCATTACTATGTTTGTGAAATAGTCACATATTACCATAATGAGACATTTGTCAACTGTGTTTTACTTCGTAAAAATGATAAAATGAACCATCAAAAAGCAGTTTGCAAAGGAGGAAAACAAGGGAAAATGGAAGACAAAGATAAGAAGAAAAATGTGAAAAAAATAATCGTGTATGCAGTGCTTTTAGCACTTATTATGGGAATCGCGCTGGGAACCGGACAGATTCAAACGGAGGAACTTGGGAGGATATTTACGGTCAATGCAGTTGCAGTCTGTAAATTATTGCTTTTGATCTTCGGGGTATTGTTCTTAAAAAGTCTGATCGTATGGATCCTGGGGCTGATCAAACCGGCGAATCACAGAGCCAGGTCTGTGCTCTCTCTGTTATCCAGTCTGACAAAATATATTGCGTTTCTGGTGATCCTGTGCGCAGGACTGACGATCCTCGGAGTTAACATGACTACCATCATTGCCAGTGTCGGAGTATTGGCTCTGATCGTCGGCTTCAGCGCGGAGAGTCTGATCGCGGATGTGGTGACAGGAACTTTTATGCTGCTGGAGAATCAGTATAATGTGGGAGACATCGTGGAGGTGAACGGTTTCCGTGGAACTGTGACGAGCATCGGCATCCGCACCACCTGTATCACGGATACCGGTGACAATGTGAAGATCATCAATAATTCCGAAATGAAAAATATCCTGAACCGCTCCGACAATTATTCCAAGGCTGTCTGCGATATCAGCATCCCTTATGAAACGGATCTTGAAAAGCTGGAAAGTGAACTGCCGAAACTCCTTGAGTCGATCTACAAGGCACGTGAAGATACTATGAAAAAAGTTCCTGTGTACGTGGGAGTGCAGGCATTGCAGGATTCCGGAATATTGCTCCGGTTCGTAGTGGAAGTCTCGGAGAAAAATATCTATTCCGGCATGCGTATTCTGAATCACGATCTGCTGCTGGGCTTCCGGAAGCTGGGCGTGGAGTGCCCTTTCCCGCAGCTGGATGTACATAACAAATAATGGGTGGATCCGGTAATAAAAGAGAAAATGAAGATCAAAGAAGATCATAAAGATCATAGGAATAATAAAATGCAGAAACAGGAAAACAATATACTACCGGAATACCAGGCACTCCCGCCGGATTCCATAGCCCCGGAATATCCGCCGTTGCCGGACGAATATCTGCAGAGTAAACAACCTGTGGAAAAAGGGGTACCGGAACGCAGTGAAAGCCGGAAGCGAAAAGAAATGCGCATACTCTGTATGCTGACAGCTTGTGTACTGCTTGGCTGCAGCGTGTATGGAACTGAGGCAGATCAGACGAAAATACCGGCACAGACAACGGAGGAGGTGCAGGTACCTGATGAAAACGGAGAGAATCGGGACGGCAGGGGAAATGACTATGTACAGTCCGCGACAACAGAGCCAGAAGCAGATATCGCAATAGCGGAAACGTCAGAACCTATCGAAAAACAGTATCCTCTGGAAAGCGGCACCTTATATTACAAGATATATAATGAGACTCACCTGGCCAATCCCACTGCTGACGCCTGGGAGCGGATCCTGGAAGAAGGAGAAATCACCATAGAACAGCTCTTTGCCGGAGAAGTGATCGCTCTGCCGCAGCCGGAGACGCCGGAAGGCTTTGCATTCCTGGGATGGGCGGCACATTTTTCAGGTGAGAAGGATACCTATCCGAAGTGGAGTCTGCTTACGGAAAGCTTTACCGCAGAGGATGCAGCCAGGATCAAACCGGATGAGGAAGGCAATCGCAGTGTGGATATTCACGCGGTGTGGAACTCGCAGGATCCTGCTGCATGGCAGATGATTATGGTATTGGATGCCAATGGAGGAACGATTGCAGGACAACCATCGCAGACGTATAATGCACTGACACCGAAATATTCCGGCGGAACAGTGTATTTGTGTGGATATCCGACTCCGGAACGGGAAGGGTATCATTTCGCAGGCTGGTATCTCGCAACGGATGAGGGAGACATACGGGTGGAAACCCTGCCTGCATCCCGCTTTTTTGCACAAAAAGGCGGAGAACCGGATTATAACGCTCCGTTGGAACTGCATTTGATGGCAGGCTGGGAGAAAACCGAAGAAAAGGGGAACTAAAGGTTGTTTTTCTGTGTGGGAAAAATTATAATAGGACTAACGGATCACACACAGAAAGAGGACCCCAAAATGGATGAACAGGAAGAACAGGGAAAAAAGGAAAGCACGGTGCTCACGGAACCTCCGGAGATCACGGTGAAAAATCCAAGGATCGGTAAAGTACGTAAGCTGGAAGAGGAAGTAAGACGTCAGAACGAGCTGGAGCAGCTTCGGACTAAGCGCATCCGCAAGGAGCAGGAATATATTGAACAGATGAGCAAGGCGGTGGAAGACCATCTGCGCAACACCAGAGAGGAACAGCGGTATAACGAGGAGTTTGAACGCCTGATCCGCAAGGATGTCTACCAGATGCACGGCATCAGTGAGGACAAGCTGCAGGGAATGACGGAGTACCGTAATGCCTTGTATCAGGGAACAGCGTTTGGTATGTTTTTCCTGTCACTGATCTTGACCGGAATCTGTGGATATCTCCATGGCTTCGGCTCGGAATTATGTATTTTTATGGCTTTTTATACAGCTATCGAAGGAACGCTGCTGAACAATGGGAAGAGACAGCATGCAATATTGGATGTCCTGACGAGGGTTCTGTATCTGCTCCTGTTCCCAGCGATGCTTATCGTGTTTGTGTGCTATGAACTGGGATTTACGGAGTATGCCCTTATCGTACCGGCGCTTACGATAGCCGGAGTGGTGCTTCTGATGCTGGGAGCGGTGTCCTACTTCCTGTATGACCCGTATCGCCTGGATCGCAAGAATCATAAAAAGGCGAACCATTACATCCGTGACATTGAAAAGGCTGCCATCAAAGAAGTGGAACTGGAAGAAAAAGCACTGGCGAAGCAGGCGAAAAAGCAGGAAAAGCTGGAGTTAAAGGAAGAAGCCAGACAGAAGCGTGCAGCGAAGAAAAGAGAATGGAAAAAGCGGACAAAGGAAGTCTTCTCCGGCTGGAAAGAGAGTATCCGCGAAAAGCTTCCGAAGAAAAAGCAGGAGCCGACGGAAATTCTTGAGGATACTAAGACATCAACAGCGGCAGATCCCATGGGAGATACAGAGACTTCTGAACAGACAGAACAGACGGATGCTGTGGAGATGACGGTGACAGAAGAGGAACAGACCGAGCAGTCCGTGGATACAGAAGACAGTGGGACAACGAGCATGGAGGAAGCGTAATGGCATATTATCTGATTGATTTTGAAAATGTAAAAAGCCGTGGCATGGAAGGCGTGGAGCTTCTGACGGAGGAAGACACTGTCTGTATTTTTTACAGCGATAATGCTGACAGCATGACCTTTGACCTGCATCGGAAATTAAATGAGACGAAGGCAAACATCATTTACCACAAGGTAGCGGTGGGGACCAAGAATGCACTGGATTTCCAGCTGGCAACCTATCTGGGATATCTGATCTGCGAACAGCAGAGGGAGGGGATACACCCGAATTATTTTATCGTGACCAAGGACAATGGCTTCACCAGCCTCATGGTGTACTGGAAGGCGCAGGGAGTTCCCGTGCGGATCATTCGTAACCTCTTATGGGGGAAGAATCCTGTGACAGAGCAGAATCTTCTGACAGAAGAGGAAAATGAGGCAGAAACAGTCGTTATCACTGCAGAGGATGTGGCAGAGCAGCCGCAGCCCACACAGTCAGAGCCGGCGGAAGAGACCAAAGAGCCCATGCAGCCGAAGACTGAGAAAGCGGATGCACCCGAAGAGCCCACACAGCCGGAGCCGGTGAAAGAGACCCAAGAACCCGTACAGCCGGAGCCTGAGAAGGCGGATGTACCCGAGGAGCCCGCACAGCCGGAGCCTGAGACAGTGGACGAGCCTGCACAACCCGTGAAGAAGCCTTCAAGGAAAAAGAGCAACACGAGAAAGAAGAGTACTGCAAAGACAGATGATAAGACCGCGGAAAAGAAAGCTGCAGAGAAGAAGCCTACTGAGAAGAAACCCGCAGAGAAGAAACCCGCAGAAAAGAAGCCTGCGGAGGAATTGGATGAACTGACTTTAGCCGTAGAAAAGGTCCTTACAGATCAGGCAATCGTCCCTCAGGTGGTAAAATTCATCCGCCAGTACAAGACCAAGCAGGGCATCAACAATGCCCTGAACAAAGAGTTCAAGGACAGTAAGCGCACCAGTGAAATTTATTCCGCCATTAAGCCCCTGATTGCCGATAAAAAGGGAAAATGATAAAAAAGATCAAGAAAATGTGAAAAGAAAGTTATTGACAATATAAAAGCAGAGTGGTATTGTTGCTAT
>ERZ780168.1623-NODE-1623-length-22472-cov-5.482491_pt1 | contig 22472 bp, 14 predicted proteins | sample MGYA00510981_ERZ780168 | MGnify/ENA primary metagenome ERZ780168 (study PRJEB29588, sample SAMEA2158769) | human gut metagenome | biome: human gut; feature: human-associated habitat; material: faeces | place: Denmark | collected 2008/2010 ...
GGTAGGCGAACTGTGCAACCGGATTGCAAACATGGAAAATCTGCTGACGGAGCAACTTTCCAAGCAGCATGAAGCAAAAGAGAATACGCACGTTCCTATGACCGTGCAGGAGGCTTGCGCCTATCTCAAAATGCCGTTATCGACCTTCTATTACAAGGTCAAAAAGGACGATATTCCGGTTATCAAACAAGGAAAGCATCTCTATATCTATCGTGATGAGCTGGACAGATGGCTGGAATCCTCCCGAAGAAATCCAGCACCGCAAAGTTTTGAGGAAGAGAACGAGTCCATGCTCGCCTCTCATCGCCGTAAACCGAACCCTAAAAACTGGTAACGATGGAGAAGGCGGATAATACAACTCCTTCACGTGAGGAGTTGGCAGTTTACGTGGAGGAGTCAATAGTGAGCGTGACAAGTGCATACGAACAGTCGCCTGTGGTGCTGATGGTGGACGATGCAGTTATAGGCACATTAGGCAATTTCAGTGCTTCCATAGGTAAGGCTAAAAGTAAGAAAACGTTCAATGTCTCAGCTATTGTCGCATCGGCATTGAGGGGCAGCACCATTCTTCATTATCGGTCTACATTCCCAAAAGATAAACGGAAGGTGTTATACGTTGACACGGAACAAGGGCGGTATCATTGTCAGAACGTATTAAAGCGCATTTTACGTTTGGCGGACTTACCGGAAAATGAAGAGCCAGACAATCTGGTTATGCTGGCTTTGCGCAAATACTCTCCCGATATGCGATTAGCTATAGTTGAACAAGCTATCGGCACAATTCCTAATTTAGGACTGGTGGTCATAGATGGCATCCGTGATTTCCTGTATGATATCAATTCTCCCAGTGAATCTACCGATATAATCTCCAAATTCATGCAGTGGACGGATGACAGACAGATACACATCCATACTGTCCTGCATCAGAATAAGAATGATGAACATGCCCGTGGTCACATCGGCACGGAACTCAATAATAAGGCGGAAACCATCATGCAAGTCGAAGTGGATAAAGAGGACAAGACCATAAGCGTAGTCGAAGCCATGCATATCCGCGACCGTGAGTTTGAACCGTTCGCTTTCCGCATAAACGAAGAGGGTTTGCCTGAACTGGTAGAAGCTTATCTGCCCAGAGAAAAGAAGATAGGGCGCCCAACCAAAGAACCGTTTGATCCGTACAAAGAAATTCCGGAGAATGTACATCGCGCAGCATTGGATGCCACTTTTGCGAATGGCACTATCAATAATTATGGTGATTATTTGGAACGGTTGAAAGAGGAGTACGGATTGCAGGGTGTAAAACTTGGTCATAACAAGGCGGTCAAGGTAGCCACCTTCCTCGGCAACAAGCGGATGGTGATAAAAGAGGGGAAAGAATATAAAATCAATCCCGAATGCCATTACTGAGTTCAACTTTACTTTATTGTCGGGGCGTATATATAGGAATAAAGCAAAGTAGGCAAGATAACATAATGTGAGATAGTCATACTCTCCCCTCTTTTAGAGATATATCTTACTATCTGAATGCCGATTCCATATCCACATTCGACATGGCTTGCAGGGAAGTATCAACAGGTAACTGTTGCAAGATATGCCAAGGTATAACCTCACTGCGTTCCGGTTGTACATTGGCGCTCTTGCCTGCTCAGTTCCTTCGCCGGTGCGGTACTCGCAAGCTCGCACCTGTTTACCATTATAGAACAATTTATATGAAAGAAAATACTGAGAATTCATTTGGTTCCTCTAACGAAACAAGATGCGTCTTCATCGGAGCGAAAGTCACTCCCCGTCAGAAAGAGCATATAAAATCACTGGCAGCACAATGCGGTATGACCGTAAGCGATTACATATTGTCGTGTGCCTATAACTTCAAGCCCAAAGCGAGGCTTACAAAAGAAGAAGCGGCACTGTTGCAAAATTTGGATAACTGTCGGTCAGACCTTGTTAAATACACCTCTGCGCTGCACGGAATGTCCACAAAGCAACGCATGGCAATGTTCAATCAGATTCCGTTTATGGTCGGCTGGCTCAAGGAACTTGGCAATGTGGCCGAAAGTGTCTGCCTGTTCCTGAATGCTGTAAAAGAGAAGAACAAGATTCCATCTAACCCTCAATCCGAAGAAGAATGATTGCAAAAGCCAAAGCCATATCGCACGGTATAAACGACATTCGTTACATTACCGGCGAATCACAGCACAAGAAGCATCCGAAAAAAATCTATCGGGTATTGGACAATCTGTTACCCTTCGAACCGGACGCTATGGGAATATGGAACTCCATGCAGTTAACCCTATCCCAACATCGGCCGATAAAGAACTCCGTTATCAGAATCGAGCTGAGTCCATCGCCTAAACATACCCAGTTCTATGACATTGAGGACTGGCAAAAGCTCTGGCACGACTTCGCTGAGGAGTTCGACAAACAAGTGATTACCGGCAAGGATGGAAAAGTCCGTTCTTGCCAGACGAATTTGGCTAACAGCAAATACTCGGTTTGGCTGCATACGGAATCCAAAGGCGAAGTTCCCCACCTCCATGCTGCGGTCTGCCGTTTGGATGAAAATGGCAATATCAACAATGACCATAACATTCATCTTCGTGCGCAACGTGCAGCAGAGCGAGTGACAAAGAAACGCAGCTGGACGACTGCGGCACAAATCCGAAATTGCAATATTCTACAAGTCAACCGGGATTGCATGGAGGTGTTGAAAGCCATGCCATCATGGTCATGGGATGAGTACAAGAATGCTCTTGCACAGAAAGGCTATGTCGTACATGAACGAGAAGACAAGCAAGGTATTCTCCGTGGTTATGCACTTGTGCATGGGAATACCAAATACAAAGCTTCCGAATTGGGAGTTGGTAGAAATTTTATGATCTCGAAACTTCCTGCGACATGGAAGAAACTACACCATCAGCCAACAGCTGCCATTAAGAATAATACTCCGCAAGCCATCCAACAGGTAGCAGTACATAAGGCGGCTCCAATTGATTATACCCAATATCGCACAGACCGTCAGAATATGATTCCATATACCCTCAATCATCAAGGCGTGGAACACAAGTTCTATATTTCCGAAAAAGTGCTTGACTGTTTCAATGACGAATTTGATTACAGGTTCGTTTCCAACTCGCAGGAGCTGACTAATATGGCAGTAGCTATTTTTGTAGGACTGCTTGAAACGCCGAATGTAGCAACCGGCGGAGGTGGTGGAGGTTCGCAAAGCGACCTTCCGTGGAGAGACAAGGACGAGGACGATTTGCAATGGGCTCGCAGATGCGCTCGTGCCGCCAGTCGTTCGTTAGGAAAGAAACCAAAAACAGGATTAAAACGATAAGCCTATGAAAAAGAAATTCGATTTTTCCGCAGAAATGAATGAAGCGGAAACCATAAAAGCCACTCCCAAGAATGAATATCTGGAAGAAGAAAAACGGCTACTCGATGTAAATGCCAAGGTACTTGCCAGCCTGAATGACAATGTATATAAGCTGAGAACAGAAGTTGAAAATCTGTCCGGCTCTATACGAGAGTGCAAACCTATCATTTCTGAAGAAATGCAGAAGATGGCAGTTGAATTTGGAGCAAGGCTTCTATGTGATTTTCTCAGTCAGATTGAGAGCAAATGCAAGGAAGCCGAGCGGAGAATGAAGAAAGCCGACAATGCCATCCCCCTCCCATATACGGCATTCTACATTTTGATTATCATTGTAGTCGCTCTATCTTCTTTTTTCGTGTGCATGATAGTGGCTAATGCAGAGATTTTGCATTCCGGATTGATTTGGAAGACTGTTATTGGTTGTATTCTTATGGTTGTTTTGGAGATTGGTATAGCGTTAATAATACAGAAGTTTTTGGATAGAGGTAAATAAACGAAAAGTCTCAACTGGATAGAAGTGCTATCGGTTGAGACTTTATTTTATTCGTTATCAAACAATCCCTTTTCTTTCCATAACTTAATTTCCTTATCGAAATCTGAACGATATTCTTTATCTTGAATCAAGCGAAATTTGTCATATTCAGCATACGCTTTTTCCTTTGCTTGTTCAGCAGAAATGATACGAGAATCATGAAATTTGTCATAGCCATATACAGTCAGGAAATCATCCAATTGTTTTTTCCAGTCTTCCATAGTAGAAATTATCTGACGTTCCGCACGCGCTTCTGCCAAATCAAGAAACGAGGTTGCCAGACGGTTTAAAGAGGTTACTTCTTTATCCGATAAATAATTCTTTGCGATAATCGTATCTGACTTTTGAACTCTTCCTTCCGGTGCATTTTTCCATGTAGTAAGTCCCATATGAGGCATTTCTGCATCTGCTCTTGTATATACGATTTCAGCAGCTGTTTGATGAGTAACCGCCCAATGCATCATATTTTGCACCATTTTAAAGAATAGCTGAGTCGTCTCGGCCTTAGGATCATAATCGGAACTACATTCTGCATATACATCAGTGATTTTTTGATAATATCGACGTTCAGAAGCCCGTATTTCCCGGATACGCTCCAATAAGTCATCAAAATAATCTTTACCAAAATATTTTCCTTGTTTCAAACGTTCATCATCCAAAACAAAGCCTTTAACTATCATTTCTTTAAGAACAGATGTTGCCCATATTCTAAACTGAGTAGCTTGGTAGCTATTTACACGATAGCCCACAGCTATGATAACGTCCAAATTATAAAACAGTGGTGTGCGTTCCACTTCTCGTTCTCCCTCTGACTGAACTATCCCAATTTTTCGGATAGTTGCCTCTTTAGTGAGTTCGCCTGTTTCGTAAATCTGACCAAGATGATAATTGATGGTTCGTACATCTACCCCAAACAAATCAGCCATGCGCTTCTGCGACATCCAGAATGTTTCACTATTGAAGACTACCTCTATACGCACTTCCCCTTGTCCTGTTTTATATAATAAAATATTAGCAGATAGACTATTATTAATTGATTCAGGAGTAGATATCTCTTGCTTGAAATATTCTCTTGCCATTTGTACTTGTGGCTTCTTTCCATCTGCATTTTCCGCAATAATCAAGCAAGCGATACGAGATAAATGGATATTTTCCACCTTGCGAAAAGAGCCAGAACCAACCTTAACCATTTCAACCGTTTGGTTAAAATGCTCCGATACATTAAATCCTTTATTATTGGCTATCGCAATGGCTTTGTTTATAATACGAGTGAATTTTTGATATGTACTATATCCTAATACAGCACATAAATCCCTTGACGACCAATATTCTTTTCCGCCATCCTTCCGTTTCTTAATCTGTTCGAAATCAGAACTCAAGAATTCAACATTATCTTCTATCATACCAAAATCTTATTCTTTTAAAGTTGCTTTAAATCCTGACACAAAATCTTTATTAATGGAAACTTTCATCGATTACTATTAATCACTAGCAAACATCACTGATAGTTATAAATTACTCTATTCTTTTGCATTTGATTTAATAATTACGTTTATGGCTTACACGAAGTTTATCATCATCTTCTCTATATGATGAGATATATCCAATAGTTTTTAGCTTCCCTAAAAACATTTCATTCATGTGATTATTTTCTATAGTAGCCTTTTTTGATTTATCTGTAATACTTCGATAAGAATCGCCTAAAGACTCTATTAATTCTGTCACAATATCAAAATCATCTCTATACTTTTCAATCAAGTCTATCAAAAAAGACAAGCGCTCTGGCAAATTAGTAGAATCGACCAAAATGTTCTTCTCTGTATCATAATCAAATTTTTCAATATTGTTTTTCACCACAGGAAGAGTGATATTTGCCAATTCATTATCCCACACAATATGAGGAAGAAAATATTGAACTACACTTAGAGCTTTTTCACCGATTACTCTTGGATTTCTCATAAGATGCTTGTATAACCTCATATCTGTAGGTAACTCCTCTATTCCTATAATGCACTCATCCAAATACTTATCTACATAATAAGTAAGTACATCACTATGATTGTCTCTAATTGTAGTCGTATAATATGTACTATATGGGAGCATATCGGCACAAAGTAACGATTTGAAATGAGCGTTATCTACACTGTTAATATCTGCATCCTTAAATGTAACTCCATCAAAGATTTTGATAAGTTTATCGTATACCGACATTTCAAAATCCGATGTCAACAAAGCACTGTTTGCCAGTAGTTCTTTCTGAGTATCATCCAATTCAGATATATCTGTTAATTCATCAATATGCTTCGTAATGAATATTCGCAAACTAGAAATCATTACATTATTCTGACTCTCATAGAATGCATATATCTCAGGCCATGCTGGTGTAACTATATCAACTTCAATAGCGGACTCCCACTGTGTATTGTTAACATAGGAAAGAGAAACTCTATTATGTTGCCCCGAAAGGTATTTGCGTTTTGTCTCCTCTGTTATATCTTCAGAATTAATAATTTCAAGAATAATTTCCACACTCTCTTGTTTCGCTGCATCTGTGATAAATACATTATTTAGTGCATCATCAAAACGTTCATCTATATAATCTGACACGGGTTTAGCAGATTCACAACTCCTCAGTATTGTAACATTTAAAGGATAATTATTCAATGCTTCCATCCTTTCATTTCGATAATAAACAAATGCGCATACAACATTTTCAGGTGTCAGCATATATGCTTCGTTTTCTACAACATATTCCAGCAAACACCCTGCTTCTGCATCTATATCTGTAAAAATCAGTTTTCCATTCGATACTATTTGTTTGACTGTATCAAAACCTATAAAATCTACTCTATGAGATATAAATGCGAAGTGTTTATTCAACCAATTACGACTTTCTTTTGTGGAATGTTTTAATTCTAGGAATCGCAACCAAGCCTCGAATAATTCATCGGAATTCTGTTTCACGAAGATCTTCCATAATCCATCAACGATACTACCTAAATGGTTGAAAAGCGGGCTCGAATCTTCAACTGACTTATAGAAATCAATCAAAAAGTCCCACTTTTTATTATTCTTAACAACTTGTGCTATCGAATGAAGTTTTGAGTTATTAGTTTCTCCTTCAAGATGCTGACAAATACAATCCACCACCTGAATATTCAATATACTTACATCATTGTAACATTTGTCAGGAATGTTTTTTACGCACAGTTCTATTTTATCTATATGATAATCATATGGCAAGCTATGCCGAAGTTTTAATTCCAGAATAAAATCATGGTCATGCTTATTAATTGACTTACCAAAAAAGAAAGATATATAATCAAAGTAATCTTCATTTATAAGTCCTTCTTTTAAGAAAGACTCAAGCATTTTAGAGACGTTGAGTTCACTAAAAATTTTATGTGTTTGCATATCAACATCCAGCAATAGCTCTTGTATTGGAGTAGCATAATGATTGTTACGAGATAATTCTAGAATCTTGATTTGTTCACGATATTTTTTTTCGCCCTCTCGCAAGGCTTCTAATCGCTCATGGTAAGTAAAGTCCGAATTAACTATTTCCTCTATCTGACTGAATTGAACATTGCAACTATCTTCAGATGTATCATAACAATATCTAACATGACCATAATATGTGTTAATTTGACATCCCTTAAAATATTGGTATCGAATTGAAGGTTGCGATATCAATGAATTAAATAAAGTTTCATTTTCAGCGATATCTTCAAGAGGTATAAAATTGTTCTCAACAAAAAACGAAAAGACATTACTTTTATATTGTTTTGATAATTTTTTACGATACCCTTCAATATAAATCAGCCTTAATTCTTTTTCTTGCATGGCATGCGTCGCTTCTAAAGATTGAAGTTTTTTAGTGATTACGCCAATACGTTCATCAATTTGCCTATTACGTTCAATTAACAACTCGCTTTTCTTATGCAAACAATCATATAAAACACCCTTTCCTTTATGTAGATCAGCAAAATCCTTTGGGTAGTAGTTTTTATATACAATCATGGCAAGAAGCTTGTTTTGATCAAGTTTCTCATCAAGTTTTTCTCTATATTGGGCATATTCATTGACAATGTTCTTAAGTAATCTCATATCGTCAATAAAAAAAGCTAAACTTTCTATTACCTCAACATTAAGATCTGAAAAACCTTTTATCTCTAGTTCCTCTTTCAGTTTGTCTGCCGAGTTTGAGGAGTTGATTATTGGAATTACAGTTGTGATATAATCAAAGAATTTAGTACGTTCTTCATCAAAGAACATATCATCCTTAACCGCATAAATGAACGTAACTTTACGTCCCACGGAGTTTGACTGATTTAAGAGTTGATTGACTTCTCGTAACTTAAGAAAAATATCAGTATTATTAAATCTATCTAAATCCTCTATAATCACGACATTATAATTAGTGACCTCAAAGAAATAGACAATTTCATCCATGTGCTTATTGAAAACAGATGTATCTTCTTTATTTTCTTTTAATTCAATCTCCCCATTCTTTAGATTTAACTTATTAAGTTTACTATTACTCAATGACTTGATAGTCTTTTGAGTGAATATTATTGTTGCAATAAATATATATGATAGAGCAAAAATATCAGACCATTTATTTAATACCGGATTGCTTAAGCGGTTGCAAATCCATTCCACTTTCAAAAACGATGGTTCAAATACAATAATTAAAGCAACAGCATAAAATATTATTGCAAATGATAAAGCATATTGATCCCAAGCTGATTTATGATAAATCCTTTTTAACCTGGAATTATAAAGCGTCTCTTGTTTTTCTTTATAAATAAGTTGTTGAAGAATACTATATTCAATACGATTGTTCATCGTATCAATATCTATCTCATCCCTTTCATCATCTAATGGCGACTTTAGTGTAGCAAGAGATATTGAAAGATAATTGTATTTAGGATAGTCATTCTTTAAAGAGCGAAGAATGGAACTCTTACCGGATCCATAAGGACCAGTAAGGGCAAGATTCAATATGTCTTTCTCTTCTAGTTTTCGTGCAAGATTCAAAACACTTCTATACTGTTTCTTATCACTTTCACTATCACGATTAAGCAGAGCAGGAGTTAATGATACTTGTTTATCATCCTCCATCAAATTATTTGCACATATTTTCTTCCAAAATCTCCAATTCATTTATTTTCAGCTATTTATTAATCATATTTTTCTATTTTGTTACAGATTGCTATCTATATTAAAGCAACACCAAATTCACGGATTGTTTCTTCGCTATCTCTTCCTGAGACAGATTTGCCTGTCGCTTGCTCTATTCTGTCAAGCAATTGTTTTGCTCGATCTATGAAATAAGCATTGAAATCATCTAATACAAGATGAGCATAATTTACCTTATGTGACTCTATGGCTTCCTGTATCTCAACTTGTTTTAATCCCTTATTTGCCATAGTTCCAATATAGGTACTTGGTGCATGTCCTCCTATTGAACGATTGGAAGATGCATAAATTGGGGTCTTATTAATGACAGAATTCCATTTTATACGTGGAAGGTTATTTTTCTCGCAATAAGTTTGAGGGAATATATGATGAATATCAGCATCTTCATCAATGTAAGATGCTATATCCATACGATGACCTGTCATAAAATCAAGTGGTGAGTCTTGTAAGATAAGTGCCATAACACCTTTATACGCTGCACTATTCCTTGTCTGCATGGTCAATAAACGAGTTGGTTGTATATTGGAACGATATACAGTCTCTGGCATTTCACCACCTTCCATCCAACGGAATACGCCCATTATATCAGTTGCAAATCTAGCTTCATTGGCACCACCATATAGTTCACCCATTACGCCACACCAATACCAACGAGACAATAATTCCTGTTTGCTTCCAAGATGCAACATTTTTTTATTTTCGTTATCGTATGCAAAGATTGCTGCAAGTGGAATAAGTTGTGACGAATATGGAAGATCTCTAGAACGGAAAATCCCCTGATGTACTAAGAAATCAGCTGCATCACAGAAACCTTTAATCAAAGCGTCATGATACACCAAATAATCTTTCAATTCAAGCCTAAGAATGTCTTTTTTCTTACATGTTACAGCCACACGCTCATCATCACCTGAAACCACTCTTTTATAATATGATACCAACAGAGTCATTGCCGCCAAAAAATTAGCACCAGTGATTTCTTTCAATAGCTCGCCATTTACTTTTTGAGCAAAAATATGACGAATGATCTCCCAATCTTTTCTCAATTCATGTCCTTCAGCAGCAAATGTAGCTGTGACGAGTTCGAAAACCGTAAGAGGTACACCACCAGTGTTTACGTTCTCAAAAATCTGACAGACAGCTTCTTTTGGGGTCTCTTTATCAAGCTGAATTATAGGTATGTTATACTCTAAAATTGGGCGAAGAATCTGCTGGGAGAAACCACGAAATAAATTTCTATACTCTCTATCACCTTTGTAATAGTCTTCCATATCATAATGCCAATCTTCCGTATCATTATGAGAAAACGTAATATTCAGGGGAAACATCAGGTTCTCAAATTCTTTCTCTCTTGTGGATAAGTCCAGCGTTACATCACGGCCAATATTTGTTGTAAGCTGTTTCTTCTCTGATACAGATATAATTGCTTCCAATCTGTCCGCAGTAGAGTCTAGACATTTACGAATATCTAGATAATAATAGCGTTTGATAATTGTATCTCGATTGGTCTCTAATCGAGTATTAGTTGCTTTCTTACTCTTCAAGACCTGATATAAGGTTGTGAGTCGCTGTTGTCCATCGAGCACAAGCCACTCAGGTGTAACTTCTGATATAGAATCCACACCTTCAAATGTGCGATACTTAAAACGGATATGCTCACCACCATTAGCCAAAAACATCGCTGCACCCATTGGGAAACCAGATGTGATACTTTCTATTAGTTTACATATTTTCGTGTCATCCCAAACCCAACTACGTTGAAAGTCAGGCAATTGAGCCTTACCTTCTTCAACCATTTTTAGGAGGTCATCAAGTTTCTTATCGTGTGATTCAACAGCCATAACAAATTCATTTTATCAACCGATTAGTAATACATCTCAATATACTGATAAGCCTTATCAAAAACTTCTTGATCTTTAATCTGGTAGTTAACCCACAGAATAGAACGTAGTTTCTTTTTTATCTCTCGCTGAGCTGTAATGCTTTTAAAAGCGTCTTTAAACTTACGTACAATAGCTACTACATTTTCATCAATATCAGCAACTACACGTTCTACAATGATAGGTGTATCCTCAGTTCTAATTGATTCAAACAACTCCGTAAGAGCAGCTTTAGCTTGTTCCCTCTTGTCAAGAGGCTGATTTGAGTTTTTTTCTTCTTCAAGCACTTCTTTGGCAAGGGTGAGCAATCCTCGGAGGAAATCAATACTAGTTATAAGATTCTCCTCCATATGACGGCGCAGTTCATCCAATTTCTCGGCAAATGCCTTGTAATTAGGGTCTCCATGATGTTCGCCCAATCTCAAACGAAGCATTTTTTCTACTTCCAATATCTTTTTAGGATTGTCTTTGGCTTGCTCCAACACCATATCAATGACATCTCCATCTACCACAAGATCTTCAAGTGGCATCCCGATATCAATTGTATCAATGTTACGATGAATGATTTCAATAGTCTTAGCTCCTAATAAAGTCCATATAAGTGAACCTCCGGTACTAACAGGACGTACGCTTTGATATACCTGAGCCAGCCAAGTATAATCCGCCTGATAAGCAGCCAGCATTGCATCCGGGCTTACTGTTTCCCAAGCTTTAGCCAATCGTGAAAAATGTTTTGCAAAATTCGTTTTTGTAGACTCATCAAGTAAACATTGCTGGGCAGCTTGCAAACCTTCCCAACCACCGATTGTCCGGTCTACACCAGGGAAAAAGTCAATACACTCTTGTAAAAACTGAGGTATTAATGCTTTTATCTCATCAATGTTCTTTACAACTGTTTTGACTGTTTCTTCATCAAAGGCAAGGCTCTTCGCTACATTGTCAAATACACCAACGAAATCTACAATCAGACCACATTTCTTATCAACATTGTACTTCCTATTCGTACGGCAAATAGCTTGTAACAACGTATGATCCTTCATTGGTTTATCAAGATACATACATTGCAAAATTGGAGCATCAAAACCTGTCAACAGCTTTGAAGTGACAATCACCATTTTAATCGGTGACAATGGATCACGGAATTGGTCAAGAAGTTTTCTTTCTTGTTCTCTATCACGACGGTATGCCTTATACTCATCAGCTTTATCGCCAGCCGTATGCATAACGATAGTGGTTGCATCTTCCGAACCCAAAAGAGCATCAATCGCTTTCTTATATTTCACACAGCAGTCTCGGTTATATACCACAACTTGAGCTTTCATTCCAGTGGGCTCTACATACTCTTTGAAGTGATTTACAATATAACGTGCGACATCGTTAATTCGCTTCTCCGCTGTAAAAAATGCTTCAACAGAAGTTCGTTTTACTAATTCGTTCTTTTCTTCCTCTGATATTTGATCGGTCAGTTCATCAAACTCTTCTTGTAATTGAGCTTCGTTAAGATGCATCTCTACCGGCACTGTTTGGAAATTCAATTCAAGCGTAGCTCCATCTTCAACAGAATTTTGGAACGTATATTTTGAAATATATCCACCTTTCTCTAAATCCTCATCAGCTCCAAAAGATTGAAAAGTATTCTTATCTCGTTTATTGATAGGCGTTCCGGTAAGGCCAAAGAAAAATGCATTAGGTAGTGCATTGCGCATTTTTTGTCCTAAATCCTTTTCCTGAGTTCGGTGTGCTTCATCTACCAATAAAATGATATTATCTCTTTCATTCAGTACACTATCAACATCTCCGAACTTGAAAATTGTCGTTATCAAAATCTTGCGCTGATCCTGCTTGAAAAATGCAACTAACTCTTCTTTTGTCTTTGCAGGTTCTATATTGGGAATATCAGCACGAGTAAAATCGCCCGTTATCTGATCTTCCAAATCAATACGGTCATCAACGATAACAACAGTGGGAGCATGTAATTCGTTCTGCAAACGTAATTTTTGGGCAGCAAATACCATCAACCATGATTTTCCCGAACCCTGGAAATGCCAAATAAGACCTTTCTTCGGACCTTGTTTCTCACGATATGTGTTTAAGACACGCTGAACAATAGCTTCACCTCCTAGATATTGTTGATAACGACAAACTATTTTTATTTTTTTGCCTGATGATGTTCCTGTAAAAACACTATAGTAACGATATATGTCAAGCAGTCGGTTTGGTTGAACCAACCCCATTACGTTACTTTTAACCGACTCTATTGTACCATGCTGACGACTTTCATCTTTAAACCAAGGTCCCCATTTGTCAACAGGGGCACAGATGCCGGCATATTGAAGTTCTTTGCCTTCTGTAGCAAAGGTTAATATATTCGGAACAAACATTTCTGGAATGCTCTTTTCGTAATGCATCATATCAATGGCTCCATCAGCCCATGTTATCTGAGGGCGAACAGGAGATTTTGCTTCACCAACACAAACCGGAATTCCATTTATCAGATAAACCAAATCCAAACGTTTACCTCCTTCAACAGAACTACGTGGAAACTCCCATTGATTGGTCACTACACAATAATCTTCGACCGCATCTTCACTAAAGAATCTGATAGGTATATATTCACCATCCTTTCCAAATGGCTCTGTGTTTTCATTAAATAACAATGTACGAAAACGGTCATTGGCAGTCACCAATTCATCATAATTACCTCCACAAGTAATAGCAGCACGGAGTTTATAAATAACTTGCTCCGCTTGTTGACGTGTTATTGGATTTAACCTGACAAGAGCTTCCAATAGCCATGATTCAACAAGGACAGAATCAGAACTACGAGGTATATCCTGTGACTTTACATACTGCCAACTACTTTGGGTTGCAGCTTCTATGAGCATTTGCTCCACTGTATTGTCTTCGTTAAACATATCTATGATTTTTATTGTTATCAATTTAATAATTAAGCGATTTTCCCTAATTCGTCACTCTGTATGTCATTCAAATATACTAAAGCTTTTTGAATGACAGATTTTGATTTATCGGCCTGTTCTGCTATGAAAACGAATTCAAGTTGTTTGTCCATTGGCGGTAAGATACAATCAAAGTTTCTTAACTCAGTGAGCGGCATTCGTGGCATTTTAGTACCTCCAGCTATATCATTTGCATAATTAACGAACTGATTACCCCGCAACAGATGACTCAAAAATACTTTATGCAATTTACTAGGCTCTGGACGTAATGGAACCAGTTCTGTCGTTGCCATTCCAGGCTCATCTGGTATCACAACCTTGTTTAAATAAGGCCTTAATTTTGAGAATAGTACATTCCCTTCATCAAAGGATTGAACAGATAAAGCATTCTCAACATCTTCATAGACCTTCTCTATTATCCTACCAGTATTTGATTCTATCATATCAAGATTCAATAGCCAGATTTTGCCAGATAGTTGCTCTTTAGAAGGCATTTCCGGGGCAACATCTTTAATCTTAGCAGTCTTCCAACCTTTTGTATTCGTAACAGGATTACCAAACATCTCGATAAATTGCGATTTGAAGTCGCCAAATTTTGATTTATCTGCCTGAGAGGCGATGGCCGATAAAGTCTCTCGAACATCTTTGTCGGGGAAGGGAACCTCGACTTTATCAAGCATCTTTTGCGTGATTTGGTTCATTGTTGAGGACTTTCCCTCACTAACACGTTCTCTGAAATCTTGAGATTGGAAATAGAGGTACAAGTATTTTGCCTCGGCAGAACGTATTATAGTCATGAACGCACCAAAAGTCATTGGTTCATTAATGTCGGGAATCATAGCCACTTTACCTACAAGTGAAGCACTTCCATTACGGCTGCACATCAGGATATCGTCTTCTTTCACGAAGAGGCTTTCTTTGATTGGCGCATTAACCCTGACAATATCTGAAAAGGATATTTTCCCATCTTGTATGTTACCAGACCTAAGTACAATGGTACCATCATCACAAATTTGTTCAGGCTTATAAGTTAAGCCTATGGAATATTCTGCCAATTCTAAAAGTCTTTTTGTTGGCCAGCCTTTCAGGTTGTTTCTTGGATCACCCACCATCTCGATAAATTGCGACATACTAACCAATAAATTTACGGTGAGACATTTTTACATTTGTCTGATTCACCATAGCATATTGCAATGTTGTATCAAGACTTTGATGCCCTAAGAGATGCTGGACCTGCTCTATGGGCATACCTTTATCTATCGCCATTGTTGCCAACGTGCGGCGGAATTTATGAGGATGCACCTTAGGAATATTCAATTCACGTCCCAATCGACGCAATCGAATTTCCACGCCACTTATCTGTAGTCGATCATAAGGTGCTAATAACGAAACAAACAGCGCAGGATTGTCATCTATCCGTTCTGCCAAATAACGTTGTAAATGTATCTTTGTACGAGCATCGAAATAAACTCGACGTTGTTTATCGCCTTTACCGGTAACGATGCATTCCCGGTTTTCAAAGTCTATATCGTTCCGATTGAGTTTGACTAACTCCCCGACACGCATACCGGTAGAGGCCAACAAATCTATCAAGGCTAAATCGCGAATACCTTCGCAATGGTCTCGCATTTGTTCCAAAGCTTCATCGGAGTATGTTTCTTTGACTGTTTTTCCGACTTTCACTTTATGAATCCGACGCACCGGACTCTTCACAATATAATCTTCATCCTCAAGCCATGAGAAGAAGCTCGACAAGATGCGGCGTATATTGTCTACCGTAACCTTTGTAGCACCGCTTGTCAGCTGATAATCATTCAAGTAATTACGCAGGTCATCAGTAGTGATATGGCGAATGTTTTTCCCTATTTTTCTGATTGCATTATTTAACGTACTTCGATAATAGTGCATCGACTTATCCGAGCAACCCTCTACTCGTTTAGCGGATAAGAAACTATCAATCAGCGCACTATTACCACTATTCTCTTCTTCGTTTTTACAAGACACGTTGATATTACGAAAGGTGAAATCAAGCACCTTCCGTAATTGACTCATTTGCGCGTTGTTTAAAACACCCAGCATAGCCTGCTCTATGTCATTAATCAGATTCTCTATCATATTATTAATAAATTAGTTATCCAATTAAGCTGCAGTATCAACGTATCTATCTATTCTATCCGTTTATTAAGCTCTTTATTCTAAAGGAATAACTTAAATTCAATCAATCTTTGGCAAGTATCCCAATAATGCACTTATAATCTCATCTCGTTTTTCTCCTTTTATCAAATCAAGTACTACTTGCGGATATTTCTTTTTAAGACCGATTATACCAGTAACTCGTTGACACATTCCCTTATGGTTAAACACATTCAACATTTTTTTATAATCCCTTTCTGCAATAATATCTGAGATATTTGTTTCAGTCTGAACAAATATCGCATTTACATCAATTTCAGAAATATGATTATTTAAGTCGTTTTGTATATCTTCGCCTTTATTGCCTTTAGATGAAAAACAATTTAGTTTGTGTCTTATTTCTTTTATACAAATAGAGTTGACTATGTCATATTTACCTTGTTCCATTTGTTCAAAAAGAAAATCACTTACTTTTTGAAATGCTTCATTCTCATTATCACCTATTTGCTTGGCCGCAAGTTTAATCAAAGGTTCTATGAGAAATAAGTTCTCCACTTCTAACACATCCAATGTATATATATTCTGTTTTAGATAACTATCTTTCTCAATATCAGTTAAAAAATCATGATCAATTAACCCCTTTACATCATATGTGTGCAAAGACTTTACTTTTTCATTATTAAATGCCTTTGTCAACTCTATAACTTTTCGACAATTATCACATGGGATGACCAAATAATTACCGAAAACTTCTTTATATAAAGGCAAATCATAACTAGTTTTTCCCCCTTCCACAAACAGAATGGGACTTCTAGTACCTAATACTTCCAAGAAAAGAGCTTCTGGAATGTCATCATTATCTTCTATCTGATAAATTTCCCAACTATCATGTCCATCATATGACTGCACCCATATCTTGGTTGCTGTTTTCCTTGAGGTTGCAAAATTTAAGTCATGAGTTATATAAACAAAAGTCTTATTGGGACAATACCTTTCAATCTCACCCCAAAGCCTTTTCATTATAGATGTATGAAGGTGAATTTCCGGTTCATCAACAACAATAATATAATCATCAGGAGTTATTAAGCATTGCGCAATAAGATAGAGACAAACCCTTTCTCCATCAGACATAGAACCCGCCTTATATAACTCCTCTTTGTACTTTGCTTTTGCTTCAAATTTCTCTAGAACAAGCTCTCTTTGTGGTAATACTTGGTTCCAAATCATCTTGATTTTTTCAACTATTGTCTCATATCTATTGGGCTTATCCCCTTTATCGCACAAATCCTTAAATACTCGAAGTTCATCAGTCTCCCTAGAAAAGACACTTGATAAAACACTTTCATAATCATTTACTAGTGTAGATGTTTCTTTTCCCCACTTCCATTTATAACCTTTATCTGTTTGAGTGGGATTGCCATAGAATATATTTTTCCATGCAGCCTCTTCATTTATAATGTTAATAGTATCAGGAATAGATAATGCACGTTGAGCAGAGATACGTAAAACTTTATCATTTTTTTTTTCAATCCATGCTCCCAAATGACTTTTTCCACTACCATTCGCCCCAACAAGCACATACGATTGTGTACTTGACACATCACCTATTTGGGGAAATTTTACTGTTCTGTCAATCATATGGCTATAATTTTAATTGTTAATTAAACTTTTAATTACTTTATCTATTGCATCTATTGATTTACGCAATTCAAATTTTGATTTATCGGCCTGTTGAGCAATGGCTGCAAAGCGATGCTGAGATTCAATCGGTGGGATTGGTATTATCACATTGCCAAGATTTCCACGGCTAACTCTAAGTCTTGTAGTTCCTGTCTTTATTTTGTTTATTTGGCTCGCATAAAGAGCTGTTTTAGAAAATGAAATAAGAAACTCTGGAAGTAAAGTTGCATTCAATCTAACAATAGTGCAATCCACTGCTGTTATTGCCTTACCAATCCCTTCCGGTACAATACAAGCTCGACCAATAGGATCTGGCAATCTAGAAATCAGAATATCACCAGGCACAACTTCCGTACAATTAAGTTTTTTGAAGGTTTCTTCTGTTATATAGCGACTTTTGTCTTCCCTACCCTTGAAGAATCCAAATCCAACATTACCTGTTTGAATAAGGCGTATTCCGTTATCTGATTGATCTTTAGATTCAATCCAATCACCATCAATAAAAGTTGCACATAATGATGAAAGCGTACCTTGAGATTTACAATTTCCAAACATCTCGATAAATTGCGATTTCACCATTTCGTCTGTTGCAGCAAGAAGTTTCTTGTAAGCCTGTTTTAAACGATATGCTGCCCATAATTTATCAGCAAGAACTTTTTGTTCCTCTAATGAAGGTAATTCGAATTCCTGCTTTGCCAAATCTTTCCAATTAATAGTAGGAGACAATCCGCCAACCGAAATACGTATAGCAACGTCCATAAACTTATCTGAGCTTATGAAAAAAGGGAAGTAATTTGCATCTATAACTTTAAGATTGGGTCTTAAGACCATTCCATGTGCAGAGAATATACCATCGAGAGGGGCTATGGCAACTTTACGCTGATAAGCTCTACGTTTGCCAAAAAGAACATCCCCCTTTTGCATAAGCAATTTATCCCCTGTCGGAGCAACATCTGAACCCCAACGAACAACATCAAAGCATCCCGGATCGATATGCTCCAGCCCAATATAATAAACCTTATCCTCTTCGGTAGGTTTCTTCTTTTGGGTACTATTTATTGCTATTTCATCGAATCTATATTTTGTCATTACTTAGTAAATCTATTAGAGTGTTATATTGAACATGAACCTCTTTCTGGCTATTCAACCATCTAGATATAGCACTTGAAAAACTTATTTCTTCTACTTCAGCATCTTTAATAAAAACATATTTCTGAATGCTTAAATCAAAGTCATTATTAGCTATATCATCCGTGGAAATAGACAGCTTAAATTGTTCTATATCTTCCTGAGAATGGAAGGCTTGAAGAATTTTTTCAATATGATGTTGTTCTAAATAACTCTCTGCATTTTTCCTTGTAACCTCCTTAACTGCATTTATGAAAGTAATTCTATTTTTCCTTTCTCGAGCTTTATTCTTATTGCAGAATAATATACAGGCTTCCATTGGAGCATTATAAAACAAGTTTGGACCAAGTCCTATTACAGCTTCTAAAAGGTCGCTTTTTACTAAGTTTGTTCTTACTTCTTTTTCCTCATTTCTAAATAAAATTCCATGAGGAAGCAATATTGCACAACGACCGCTTTCATCGTTCATTGACGCTAAAATATGCTGTATAAATGCATAATCAGCCCTCCCTTGCGGAGGCGTTCCCAAGAAATTACGTCCCCACTTATCATTCATGAACTTTTCACGGTTCCATTCCTTAATTGAATAAGGAGGATTTGCCAGAACAATATCGAACTTTCGAAGATGGCTTCCATCTAAAAACGCAGGATTCTCCAACGTGTCAGCACAGGCAATCGAAAAATCTTCAACTCCATTCAAATAAAGATTCATTCGCGCAATAGAAGAAGTCAATCCATTTACCTCCTGTCCGAACACCTGCACATTCTGCCACTCTTCACCTTTGTTACGCAGATAGTCTAAGCATTTGACCAACATACCCCCGGAACCGCAAGTCGGGTCATAAATACTTTCATTCGGTTGGGGCTGCAGTATTTCAGCCATAAGTTGAACGACCGTTCTATTCGTATAGAACTCCTGAGCTGTATTCCCGGCATCATCGGCAAACTTTCCAACAAGGTATTCGTATGCCTGCCCCATTTCATCGGCAGGACAAGCCTTCAGGCTCAACGTATATTTAGAAAAATCCTCAATCAACGAAGTAATGATACTATCGGGCATCTTAGCCTTATTGGTCCAGCCGTCCTTAGGTCCGAAAATACCTTCTAATCCTCCGATTTTTCTACCATCCAGTTCCTTGGCAGGATTGGCTTGTTCTATGGCAATAAATGCTTCGACTAATTTATTACCAACATTTTCCGTTACCTCACGAACATCTCTCCAGTGCGCACCATCAGGAATGCGAATGGGAAGATCTTCTACTTGCATACCTGCATACTCAACTCCTCCTTCACACACGAATCCTTCAAACTGTTCATCATAAACATCGGAAATGCGTTTGAAGAAAAGCAAAGGGAAAATATACTCTTTATATCCTGCCGCATCAATCTGACCACGCAAATGAGTGGCAGCTGCCCAAAGAAAACCTTTAAGTTCATCGAGCGTAATAGGGTCGTCCGGATGACGATATTGTTTTACTTTTTCTGCCATATTGATTATGCGTTAATGAGTAATGAAAATTCTTTCTCCAATCGCTTCACATCTTCGTATGCTTGTTTGAACTCTGCCAACACTTCCGCATAAGGACGAATTTCCTCCTTGTGGTAAACCACATAGCGATTGGGCGAAAGATTATACTCTTTATCTCTTATCTCCTGCAACGTAACGATTCGAGAATAGTCCTCTTCATCGGAGTAATTTTGATAAAGTGAATATAACCTGTCTATATCATTCTCTGCTAAAATATTCTGCGCTCTCTTTTGAGTTAGAATTTTGGAACCGTCTATCATCAAAATCCGTCCGGAATGATGAGCCGGTTTCATTCTTCGTATTATCAAAAAGCACGGTGAAAGTCCAGTTCCATAAAACAATTTATCTCCTAACGTAACAACGGCTTCTATCAAATCACTTTCCACTAATTGTTTCCGTATTTCTGCTTCTTGATTTCCACGAAACAGAATACCTTGTGGCATTACAACTGCCATACGCCCCTTGCCAGAAGACATAGAACATATCATATGCTGAATCCACGCATAGTCTCCACAACTATCACTCGGAGTTCCATAAATATTTCTCTTATATTTATCTGAACTCCATTCCGTTGCTCCCCAATTTTCAAGAGAAAATGGTGGGTTTGCTATAACACAATCGAATTTGGCGATATTACCACCTTGAAGAATTTTTGGGTCTCTCAATGTATCACCTTGCATTACATTAAAATCAGATGCACCATGCAGGAATAGATTCATTTTAGCAATGGCCGCATTCACGACATTCTTCTCTTGTCCGAATATACTTCCACAGCAAAGAGAATCATCGTGCATATATCGTATAGCTTCGATAAGCATTCCTCCACTACCACAAGCAGGATCATATACAGTTTCCCCCGGTTGCGGATCAAGAATATGCACTAATAATCTCACAACAGAACGAGGAGTATAAAACTCTCCAGCTTGAGCCTTACTATCATCGGCAAACTTCTTCAATAATATTTCATAAGCATCACCCATTAAGTCCGCAGGGTAATCCTTATTACCAAGTTTTCGTTTTGATAGATGTTCTATCAGGTCACGAATCTTACTGTCATTGAGAATTGCCTTATTAGTCCATTTCTGAGATGAAAACATAGATAGCACTCCATACAATGTATCTGGGTTTGCTATCTCTATCTGCCTCATAGCACCGACTATGGCAGCTCCAAGATTTTCTGTACGCTCTCGGACTTCTTGCCAATGACAACCATCAGGAATAACAAAACGATGTTGCTCTGGCAGAGATGCATACTCCTTATCACCACCACTTGATATTAAAGCTTCTTCTGTTTCTTCATCATAAACATCAGATATCCGCTTGTAATAAAGCAAAGGCGTGATATAATCTTTAAAATTATCTTGGCTTACAGGACCGCGTATTATATTACAAGCCTCAAACAAGAAATTGTATAAGTCCTGTGCACCTGTAAGTTCTTTATTTATTGTTTTTTTTGCCATCTAATAACTCTGTCAAATAGTGGATTTGAGATTCCTTTATTTCATTAACTCAACAACATCTTCCGACAAAATTGCATTCCCAGCATCATCTTTCGGAGCGTTCTTAAAGAACAGCACCGGAACAATAATATAATTCTTGGCAAACGGCAGCAGATTAGCCTTGCGGAGAAGTTCGGCTGTTAACTGTTTCCCATTCTCTTGAGTTGTCCATTTGCATTCGCCAACCAGCAGATACTTTTTATCAAGCGATTCAGCCATTACATCGAACTCGACCTGTTCCGGCTTCTTATCCTCATTGAGCACAGAACCCCACCAGCGTTTTGCCTTGCCATAAACCACTCCATTGACAAGATTTCCTGTTACGGCATCCCGACACAGTTTTTCCCATTGCATACTCACATACTCAGAGAAATGAGCAGTTAAAGCCTGTTCTATGGGTAAGCGACGACCAAGTTCAATGAACGAACGGTTAGGAACAACAAACTGATAGTAGAATGCCATAAATGGATCGGCTATCTTATAGAGGCTCTTTTTCGCATTCTTTTCATCAATACCGAACGGAACATCTTTTTCCAAGAATCCGAGATCGATAAGTTTCT
>ERZ780168.1624-NODE-1624-length-22470-cov-12.043185_pt1 | contig 22470 bp, 24 predicted proteins | sample MGYA00510981_ERZ780168 | MGnify/ENA primary metagenome ERZ780168 (study PRJEB29588, sample SAMEA2158769) | human gut metagenome | biome: human gut; feature: human-associated habitat; material: faeces | place: Denmark | collected 2008/2010 ...
CGCCAGGCAGTAGCCAACAACATGGCGCAGTCGCTCGTACAATCGTCAAGCTCGGCGCTTATTTCGGCGTTCGCCTTGCGAACGCTCACTCCGAACAAGCACAATCCGTGTATAAGTACGCCCGCACAGGCTTCCGGATAAGGCTCCGCCTTCCGCAATTATTAATTATTAATTATTAATTACCCGCCGACGACGCTATTCGCCAAACAGCACACTCTTTTGGCTATGATATTTGGATGAAGAGCAAGGAAACATTGTTTGGACAGCAACCCTAATGTACACATCGTACATGAGTTGATGTACAAACGGTGTTGACGACGCTATTCGCCAAATAGCATAGCCAAAAAAGAAAAATGCAGACACGGCGTAATCCCCCGCAGTCTGCATCTTCTTTTCCTGTTAGTCGAGATTGTATCTCTTCTTGAATTTGTCGACGCGTCCGCCTGTGTCAACAAGTTTTTGTTTGCCCGTGAAATACGGATGGCACTTGGAGCAAATTTCAACACGAAGTTCGTTGACGTTCTTGGTGGTACCGGTCTGGAATGTGTTTCCGCATGCACACACGACTGTTACGTCATGGTATTGGGGATGGATTCCTTCTTTCATTTTGATTCTCCTGACTCGTTTTTCTATACCCACACGCGCCAGTATGTTACGCGAATATGATATAAAGTTTCTTTATTATATCTTCGTTGAGCGTAAATGTCAAGCGTCTAAGAAGACTGAAAAAAATGAAATTTGTTTTAATAATTTCCCATTTTCCGACTATGCGTTGCGTGTGAGCACGTCAAGAAGTTTGTTGCGCTCGACTTCAAGGTCTCTGTCAGTTAGCGTACGAGTCTTTTTATCGCTTGCGATTCTGCCTTCGAGCGCAATACGAACGGGGTTGTCTTCAAAGACGAAATACTCGTCTGCGCAAAGAAGGCATTCGTCTATTGCGTGAGTTACGAATACTACGGTTCTTGGTTCGATTAAATTGAGTTCGACGAGTTTTTTGATAAGTCTCGATTTGAGAGCGGTGTCCAACGCTTTGAACGGTTCGTCGAGAAGAAGGACTTTGCTCGGATAAAGGAACGCACGAGCCATAGCTACACGTTGAGCCTGTCCGCCGCTTATCTCGTTTGGAAGAGAATGAAGAACATCTTCTATTTCAACCAAAGAAGCCATTTCTTCAATCATTTTTTTGCGATTGTTTTTGTCTTTGTAAATCGAGCGTAATATCAAATCAAGGTTTTTATACACCGAAATCGTGGGGATTAACCTGTCTTTTTGAAAAATATAACTCACTTCACCGTCAACGCCGCTTATTTCTCCGTCGTACGTTTTCAACCCTGCAAGCACGTTCAAAAGAGTGGTCTTTCCAACACTGCTTCCGCCGAGAACGACGTTTATTTCGTTCTCTTTGAAGGTGACGTCAAAGCCGTCGAATATGACTTTGTCGCCGTATCCGCAATTAAGATTTTTCACGACTATATCACTCATCTTGCCACCTTCCAAATTTTCTTGAATATAAGTACGATGCCTTCGAGCGCAAAACTGAACGCAATCGCAACCAGCGTCCACGCAAGCAGATACGCAATCTCAAACGTGGCATTTGCCACCGAGATTTTGCCGCCTATACTTTTGCTCACTCCTGCCAAAATTTCAGCCGCCACCACGACTTTGAGAGTGAGCGAAAGCGTAGATTTGCTCGTGTCGAAAAGGCACTCCGCAACCGACGGAAGATATATGCCGACAATCTTGTCCCAAGGCGAAACTTTGTATACTTTTGCCATTTCGAGAAGGTCCTTATCAACTCCCGAAATCGCACCGTAAAACGCCGAGTACATGATGGGAAACGCCACCAGAAAACCGACAGTCACCGCCATAACGTTGCTTGTTGCAAACGCATACAGAATGAGTATCACCGCAACCGTCGGCGCGGATCTCAAAAACGTGACGATGGGAGATATGATTCTATGCACGGGGTTTGCAAGTCCGCCAAGCGCTGCAAGAGCAAGCGCGGCAACAAAGGATATAACAAAGCATATCAGCGTGCGCGCAAGGCTCATGCCCACCGCCGTCCAAAATCCCGATTCCTTGCACAGCGAGAAGAAACTTTCAATCACGACGTCGGGCATCGGCAAAACGAGCGGATTGTCTTTGACTTTCGCAACAATCGCCCATATCGCCAGCACCAGAGCAAACGAAACGAGCGGATAGACGATATTGCTCGCCACCCGCCACGCTTGTTTTTTGTCGATTTTGATTTGTTTTTTCTCTTTCATAAAATCAGAATATCAAAGATTTTGCGCTTTGCCAATCAATATCGTTTCCTTTTGCGTCTTTTGGCATAACTTTTTCAAGGAAAGTTATCACTTGCGCCTTTTGCACGTCATCAAGGCGAGTTGCGTTCAACGCGCATCTTTCAACGGCGATTGCGGGGAAATTTGCGCTCTCGTACAAGTTCGTTTGCGCAAAATTCGTAACGTCCGCTTTATGTTCGCTCACCCACGTTTTGCTTGCCGCAAGAGCGTCGAAAAGTTCGTTCATAAACTTTTCGTTTGAATAGAGTCTTTCGGACACGAAAAGACCTGCCTGCGGATAGTTGCTTGCGCCGCTCGCTTTTGCGTATTCGGATTGCAAATTCATCTCGGCATTGAGTTTAAGTCTCTTTGATTGAGCGGTTGCGGCAGGCTCGCCGACAACCATAAAATCCACTTGACCGCCTTGCAAAAGTTGCGCTGCGGCAGTGCCGTCCGCGGCATATCTCACGCTCACCTGATTTTCGCTCGGAGCGGTGTTTTCGTCAACGATTGCAATGCCGTTTGCGCTCAAAACGTATCTGAACACAAGCCCCGGCACTCCCGTTTTACCGATGCACGCCACTTTCTTGCCCTTTATATCGTCAATGCTTATCTCGCCGCCTTTTTCGGTGTTACCCACCATATAAAGACTGCCGTCCACCGCAATGCTGACAAGTTTGTATCCTGCCCCTTGTCTTATAAGGTTTGCGCCGCCGTTGACGGGCATGATGACGATATCGCTCGTTTTTGCGGACATCTCCGCCGCGATATTTGCAGGCTTGACCACCTTGTACGTGACGGATATATCGCCGATTCTTGCATTGTCGGTTGCAAGGCGCAACATCGCAAGAGCAGGCGTACCTTCGGGCGCGGAGAACGTGACGTTCTCGATTATATCCTTATCGCCGGGCTTTTCGCCGCACGCAACAAGCGCAAAGCACGCCACCGCAACCATTGCCAACATCGCAACAAAGGCAATTATTCTCTTTGAATTTTTCATATGTTTATCTCCTATTTATACTAAATTTCATCAAATATTTATACGTTCGTTTTGTCAGATTTCAAAAGCCGTCAAAGCGGATTTCACGCTTAGGCTCTCAAATCTTCCGAGTTTTCCCGTCAGTGCTGATATACGCTCTTGCGTGCCTTCCACGATAAGCGCGATTGCGTTCGCTTCTTCCCTTGGAACGCCCATTCTGCCGATAATAATATCTGCAAATTCGCTCAAAACTTTCTGCATTTCGACGGCAACCGTTCTGTCACCTTTAATGACGATTCCCACCACTCCGATACGTTGTTTCATGGTTTGTGTTTCTCCTTTCAACAAAAACGCTACCGTGCAAAACGGTAGCGTAAAAATTCGTTATACTCGCTTCTTACACTCCGTCTTGCAGTCTGCCTGTTGCCATCGTTTCGGGCGCACCCTACACTCCGTCTTTGCAAACCGACATCGTTTTTGATTCGATATTTTTTTATCTATTTTGATTTTATACTATATTTTCGCCTTTGTCAACCAACAAAAGCAATGTTGTTTCCGCTTTTTAGAACAGGAACAAGAAGGTGAATCCAAGCATACAACTGCGCTTGAAAATCGGCATATACGTTCCGTCAATCTCTTCTTCGGTGAGGTTTTGGCTCACGATGCTCATATCCGCAAGTTGCTTGATTGCCGCCTTCATATCCGAATTTTCGGCATAATAGTCTTCGACAAACGCTTTCAGGTCGTTTTCCACTTTAATCATACAAGCGGCGATTTTTCTATTGACCGCTTCAAGTCCCGTCGTGACGTAGTAGTTGTACCACTGCTCCGTTTGCGTGTTGACGTTGTAATTGTTGCTCTGCCCTTCCGAAAGGAAAGAATCGAATCCGCAAATGCTTGCTTGCATTGCAAGTTGGCTCGTCGTCGCTTCTCCTTTGGTGTATTTTCGATACGTTTCTTTGAACGTGTCGAAACCTTTGTTGAAGAAAAGCACCGTGGACGCAACCGTCGCAAGCGTATCTTCGTCCATAACGTCCTTGTGAGATACGTTCCATTTGCCTGCGTCGTCGCCTTCTATCGATTCTATGAGCGACGAGAAATTCAATGCTAGGTCGAGTGCGAAAATCGGCGTGGCTTTTTGATATTCCTGTATGCCTTGCGCGCCCATTTTCTCTATAACGGCAACGAGCTGCTCTTTTGTGAACGAATCACCCCCAAGCACGCCGTTTGCCGCGCGAGCCGCCAATATTGCTTTGTTGACGGTGCAAGTTTTCTCATCCAAAGTGGCGGACGATTTGGCAACCGCAATGAAATCCTCAAGGAAACTCTCGTTTGCAAGCACGTCTCCGCCGGCAATCACCACGTCGCAAACGCTCGGGATGACGTCAACGACCATATATGCGTATTTCGCGTATTTGACGATTTGCGCGTACACGCTGGAAGAAATCGCATTTGAGTCAAACTTGTCGATGACAAGTCCGAGCGCAACGTTGAGTTTTGCAACGCTTTGCTCGTCAAGCGAATTAGAAAGCGAAGTTACGTTTGAAAGAAGAGAGTTGACGAGAGTTTGCAACTCGCTTTCGCTTATAGAGCCGAGTGCGCCGCTTCCGTCAAACAATTTTGAATACAAGTCGTCTGTGATTGCGTTGATTGACATGTTGTATGCAAACGAAATAAGCATGTTCATGGGTTGTTTTGCCTGTTCGAATGCGGAAATCATATCCTGCTTTTCCTGCTCTGTCGGCGCAAAGTTTTGTATTGCAACGTCGGTGGACACGATTGCGTCCGCAACGTTTTTAAGTGCGGAATCCGTCGTCGTCAGGTCTTTTCTCATCTCTTCGCGCACCGACACAAGCCTGTCTCGCATATCCGAAAGAGTTTTCGCTCCGTCGGACACGAGTGCGCAAAGAAGGTCGTATGTGAGATTTGCAACGTCGTTCGGCGTAAATCCGACTTGTTTGAGCAACGGAATAAGCAATCCGGCATTTGCAGTGAAATCCGCAAGCAACGCTTTGCCATCCTTTGATTGCAGAGCGTTTGCCAAAGCGGTGATTTTGCCTGTTTGCAAGGACGATTTTTCAAGCACTTGGCAAATAAGAGCCGTCCAACTTCTTGTCGTAACGTAGTCGCCGGGTTTTTCCACCTTGGCAACGTCGCTATCTTGCAAGTCCCACTCCCACGCAGAGTTTACACCCGTTGTGAAAGCCGCTCCGACGTCGTTTGCCGCCTGCTGTCTTTTAGCCTTCTCGTCGATGCCTTTTTTGTGACATGCGCAAAGAGAAATCGTCAAACAAACGACTAGCAAACATGCAATCAAAATTGTCAGTTTTTCTTTCTTCATTTTCTCACCGTATACGAGCGTTCTCACGCCTTTTTAACATTATATCCTTTTTTGAAATTCAGCGCAAGCGGCACAAGCGTATACGCTCCGCACATCGCAATGCCCGTCACGAACACCACCCACGTTCTGTACATAAAATCGAAGTACAATCCAAACAGTCGCAACGCATGGATAAGACTTGCCGTCAACACCGCCGACGATACGACCGAAAGTGCAAGCGCAACGGCGGCAATCACGGCGTACTCGCAAACTTCCGTTCCGAGCAACATATTCTTTGACATACCTGCATTAAGGAGTGCGGTGCGTGCTTTCTTCGCTCCGCCCCTACCTATGAGTGCGCTCGCCGCAGTCACCGCAAATATGAATATCGCAACGACGACCGCAAGCGTGCCAATAAGATCGAACACGGACTGCATGCTTTCCATATCCCACCTGAACGCGTCGAGTGCAGATATGACGTAATAGTTTTTGTCCGCCCACTTTTCGCGAAGCGCTCCGACGGTTCTTTGCATATCCGTTCCGTCGGACACGATAAGCACCGTGTCTATTTGCTTTGAAAACGCTCTTTCAAGCACGTCGCTCGACGTCACGATATAGTTGCCGCTGAACAACTCGTGTTTGAGTATTCCGCCGACGACAACCGTTCTCGTCACGTCACCGACGGTCATTTCAATCGAATCTCCTTCGTCTATTCCGTACAACGTTTTCAATGCATTATCCACAAAAACGTAGTCTTTATCCGACGAAATGCGCTCATAAACTGTCTCTTTGGGCGTTATGAACTCAAAATCGACCATATTTATTATATCTGCAGAGCCAAGCACGTTCATAGTCTTGTCGTTGCCCGCGACTTTCACGGTGCATTGTCCCCACACCATTTTCGTCGCGTCTTTGACGCCTTGCGAAGTCTTGAAATCCTCCGCGTTCACGTCGTAGCGCACGTTGGATACGAACGCCATATTTTCAAATTCTTTAACGTACGAAGAGAATATGCTCGTTGTCAGCGACCACGCCATAAACAGCATCACACTCACGGTTACGCCAACGGTAAGCATTGACACCGAGCGAGTGAAACGCTTTTCTCTTTGCACGTCGAGGCCTGCGATTTTCATTGACGGAGACGACGTTTTTGCAAGCACTTTTCCTGCAAGTCTAACGAGTGGCACACATCCCGTCGCAACCGTACAAAGTGCAAATATCATGCTAAGCACCGCGGCGTACGCCGTTGCCGCAGGCACGCAAAATTCTATTATAAGACACACGATCGTCAGTGCAAAAAACACAGGCGCAACCCATTTCGTCCACACTGCATTTTTCTTCAAATCGAGTTGATTTTCTCTGATCGTTGCTTTGAATGCGCGCGCCACGGGGATAAGCGAACTTGCCATTGCGCTCACAAATCCTATCGCGCCCGAAAGGAAAAGATACGGCACGTTCACGTCGAAAGTTACGCTTGACGAAAGTGTTATCTTCAAAAGTCCCACGAAAACTCCGACCGCAAGAGCCGAACCTATGAGCGCGCCGAGCACGGATATTATGAAACTTTCAATGGCAAACAGCCCGAAAATTTGTCTTTTGGTTGCGCCTATCACGGTGAGTTTCGAGATAAGAGTTTTCTTTTCACTCTCGCTCATAAGGAACAAAATCACGATTACCGCAACACCGAGAAGCAAGACCGCTCCGCCTGCAAGCACCACGGGCGCGGTGAGCGACGATGTCTTTTCTTCAACGTATGCGCCGTCTTTCGACGCCTTAACGAGCATCGCCGAATATCTTTCTATGCCCTTGATTTTTTCTATAACCGTGTTGACGTCCACGCCGTCTTTCAGTGACAAATATATCTCGTTGCAGAACTCGTTTGCGCTGACCGGCAACACGAGTTTTGACGCATTGCTCGTGACGCATACGAAACGATAAGGCGAATCGTCAAGGAAATATCCGCTTTGCTCGGCAATCGCTCCGACGTAAAAACTCACTTCGTTCGTCCCGAGTTTAAGACGCACGTTATCTCCGACTCTCAATCCGAAATGTTCCGCCGCCGCTTTTGACACGACGATATTATCTTCGTTTGCGCCGCTTTCCATTCCCGACAAATCGCCGTAGGCAACGTCGATTTTTTGAAGAGTCTGCAACTGACTTGAAACGAACGCGCGCACCGAAACGTACTCGTTTTTGTACAATGCGTAAAGATTGAGCGACGGCACTATGTCCTTCACTTCTTCTATATTTTTGAGCGGCTCGGCAACTGTCGTTATTCGGTCGCTGTTGCTGTTTGTAGAAATGACTATATCGCTGTTTCCCGCCGCCGACGTTTCGGTCTCATAAATATAATCGAAAACCGCGCCCTTAAACGAAATCATGCAAAAAATCATCGCGACCGCAACAGCCACGGCAAGTATCGTGGCAATCGTTCGCAACGGTTTTGCGTTTAAGTTTTTTAATGCGAGTTTCAACATATCCTTCGTTTTATGCTTTCCGTTTTCGGTTTTCCGTATCTTTCACCGAAATTATATCGTCACCCCATATATCGAGCGAAGCGACGTTCCTTTTTTATATACGGTCTTTTGCGTATTATGCAAGCACTCCGTCTTCCATTCTCACGATTCTCGACGCATACTCTGCGTGAGCCTGCGAGTGCGTGACCATGACAAGCGCGACTTTTCTCGTTTGATTTATGTCTTTGAGAAGTTCCATAACCTGTCTTCCGCGTTCTTTGTCGAGACTGCCCGTCGGTTCGTCAAGGAATATCACTTTCGGATCGGTGGCCAACGCTCTTGCGATTGCCACACGCTGCTGCTCGCCGCCCGACAACTGTCTCGGATATGCTTTTGCACGTTCTTTTATGCCGAGATATTCAAGTATTTCTTCAACCTTGTCTTTGTATTCATTCTCTTTTTTCTTATCCAGCACGAGCGGAAGCGTGACGTTTTCCCACATGGTGAGATTCGGCACGAGATTGTCAAATTGATACACAAAAGAAAAATCTTCTCTGCGCATACGGGCAAGTTCGTCGTCCGAAACATCAGCAAGGTCGCGCCCGAGGAGTTCAACCTTCCCGTCCGTCGCCTTGTCTATTCCTGCGAGAATATACAAAAACGTAGATTTACCCGAGCCGGACTCACCCACTATCGCTACAAATTCGCCTTCCGATAGCGTAAGGTCAACGCCTTTGAGCACCTGCGTCTCGACTTCTCCCGTGACAAATGTCTTTTTTACGTTTTGCGCCTTTATAACTTCTTGCATAATTCACTCCTGTGCGTATACGCGCACGTGCGCCCATACATACTTGAATTATATCATAATATAGACTATAAGACAATCACGAATTTTATTGTCGGCTTTATTTTAACTTCTCTTACGGTTTTCGCAAAATACTTTGTTTTTTCAAACAACGAACGGAAGATAAAAAAACGGCGCATAAAACGCATATGCTTGAAAAATCGCTCGATTCGGGATATAATGTGTTCATGAAAAAATTTGAACAAGGCACGATTGAATACGCAATACAAAATCTATGCGGAGAGAGAAAGCCCCGCCTGCTTTTGCATGCGTGTTGCGGCCCGTGCTCCACGAGCGTTCTTGAATATCTGACACCGTATTTTGACGTGACGGTTTTCTATTATAATCCAAACATTATGCCGAAAGAAGAGTTTATCAGGCGTGAAAACGCACTTAAAGATGTGATTTCGCATTTTGACAACGTAACGCTCATATCACCCAAGCAAGACGCGGACGAATATCTTTCGGTGGTAAAAGGACGGGAACAAGACTCGGAAGGCGGCGCAAGATGTTCTCTTTGTTTTGAGTTGCGCCTTTCAAAAACTGCAGAATACTTTGCAGCGCACAGATCGGATTTTGACTATTTTGCGACGACTCTCACCGTATCTCCACACAAAAACGCACCGCTCATCAACTCGATAGGCAACGACGTCGCACAAAAATACGACGTTTCATATCTCTCATCCGATTTCAAAAAACGTAACGGTTATCTACGCTCAATTCAACTTTGCAAGGAATGGGGAATATATAGACAAAATTATTGTGGATGCAGATTAAATGCATCACTGTGATGATGTGACAAGCAAAAAAATTGCTTATCGCGTATATCACGTTCGCATTTAATCTCTCTACCGCACCGAGAATTTGCTCTATCAGTTCAAGCACGGATATTAACTCTTGCCACAATTCCGACAAATTATCGGTTTGGTGTCTGCGGAGTTTTTATTTTTTAACATCTCGTATATTCAATTTCAAGACCTGTGATGACGTGACAAGCAAAAAATTGCTTATCGCGTATATCACGTTCGCATTTAATCTCTCTACCGCATCACAATTATTCATTGTGAATTATTCATTATTAATTCAAAAGCCGTCATATCAATGACGGCTTTTGTGTTTTTTGCAATCAGTTGTGAGATATATCGGACAAAGTAGCAAGCCCGGTTTTTGCATTTACGTGCATTTCGACTTCGTATATGAGTCCCACCTGCACTTTGACTTCGTAGACGTAAACGGAATGTTTAAGGTCTGAAGAATATTCGATTTCGCGCTTGCATTCACTCACAACGGGGACGCCCGACGTGCCGTAAGTGTTTGCTACAAATTCAAGCGCAATACTTTTTGCTTGCTCGGGAGTGTAATTGAGATTCTTGTTTGCCGAAGACAATGCCGTGCCGAAAACGGATGCCAGTACGATTGCAGATGCGAGGACGAGCACTGCAAGTGTAATGCACAAGGCTCGGATTGCGTTCTTTTTTGCGAATCTCTTTTGCGCTTTCTTTATGGTTTGAACGTCGCACTCGGACTCTATGGGACGAGACGATTCGTATGAGTCGATGATTTCGGTCATTTTTTTTGCTTTTTCCAGTTCCTGCTCGACGAACAAAACTTCTTGGTCGGTTGCAGTGCCGTCTTTATACTTTTTGTATGCGCTTTCAAAATCCATATTATTTCTCCAAGATTTGTTTTATCTGTTCTCTGCCCCTATACAGCATCACTTTCACGTTGTTTTCGCTCTTACCGAGCATATCCGCGATTTCGTTTATCTTCAATTCTTCAAAATAGAAGAGCAATATCACTTCTTTGAGATTTTCCGGGAGCAAATCTATTGCGCGGTACAACGAGCGATAGTTTTCGTCCTTGACTATTTTCCCGAGCACTCGATCTCTTTCGTCGGTTATATTTTCGTCAAGTGCCGTGAGCCTTTTCCGCTTTCGCCTTGAATTGAGAAACATATTTCGGCATACGGTCAGAAGCCACGCTTTGAAGTTTTGAATATCTCCGTCCGCGGTTTTCAACGCTTTATAAAACGCGTCCTGTGCGATGTCTTCCGCTTCGTAAGCGTTTTTTGTGAGAGACATGGCGTACAGGAGCGCGTCGTTATAATATCTTGAAAACAGTTGTTCAACCAAATCCGTATTCATTTCGTTTGCTCAAATTTGCTTATCAGTCCGCAAGTTCCTTTTCTTGTTTGATAATTTTGCCCGTAGTGGCGTTGATTTCGTATTCGTACTCGTATCCGCCGCTTGTGAATTCCACTTCGTAAACAACCACGCCGTGTTCGACTTTGAGTTCCGCCTTTTCAAAGACTGCGTCGGTCACTCCCGCATGAGCGGTTGCTATGCGCTTTGCTTCTTCGGCCGAGATATACTGTCCGACGGGAATATCGTCGTCATCGTCGTCTTTTTCGACTTCGACATTAATAACCGCTCCCGTCACGGCATTGATTTCGTATTCATAAGAGTCAGTGCCTTTTTTGAATTCGATTTCATAGACGTACGCGCCCTTTTCAAAGTCGAGTTTTGCTTTTGTAATAGTGACTTCGTCCAAAGTTACGTTTGCGTTTTCGAGCACGATTCTTTTCGCTTCTTCGATGCCTATAAAGTTCACTCCGTCGGGTGCTTTTTCAATGACGGTGATGTCGTTCACTTCTTTCTTGTGAATTTCGCCCGTAGTTGCTTCGATGTCGTATTCGTATTTCGAAAGACCGAACTTGAACTCAACTTCATAGAGATATTTGCCGTCGTCGAAGTCAAATTCCACTTTGAGTGATGTGACTTGATTTGCGGTTACGCCTGCGTCTGCAAACGCGATATTCTTAGCCGCTTCTTTGCCGATATAAGTCGTTTCGTTTTCGAACGGGGCTTCGGGCAATTCGTCTTTTGAGACATTATGGTCGTTGATTTTCACGCTCTTGACGGTTTTATCCGCACCTATCGTCACGTCGTAAGTTATGCCGTCGATGACGATTTTCACCGTGAAACTTCCGTTTTCTTCGGTTACGTTTGAGTATTGCACGTTTTGATTTTCGATTCCTACCGTCGCAAACGCAATGTTTTTATACTCGCCGTATTTTGCATCGTTCTTTTCTCCGCACGCCGTAAAAATTACCGCCGCGCACAGAAGTGCGACTATAGTCAGTGTTAAAAATAGTTTCTTTTTCATAAAGGTGTCTCCTTTTTTTGAGTTTTTTCACATATATGACACTCGGTTTTACAAAAGGTTACAACTTTTATGAAAAAAAATTTTTCTTTCGTTTTACGTTTGCAAATTCGCGCTTGATCGTATTTTCCGAATTTTCTTGTAGTTTTCGTATATTCCAAGCAAAAATGCCGCCGCAATCATCAATCGAAACGGCGACATATTGTTGAAATCTTTTATCTGCCGACGATTATTTTCCCCTTTGCCGTGTCGTCATCAAGAATAATCTCTCCCACGGACGGCAGTTTGACAAATCCGTCTTTTACGTTTTTCACACTGATGACGGGCGTTGTTATCGTTGCTTCGACGTCGCTCTTTTCAAACGCGAAATCGCAATCTATCATCTCGCAGTTTATAAGTTTCAGATTTTTACAATAGCAAAGCGGTTGCGTGCCGATGATTTTGCAATTCTCAAAAGTTACGCCGTCGCAATACCAGGCAAGATACTCGCCTTTCACGACGCAATTTCTCACCACGACGTTTTCTGCGTGCCAAAAGGCGTCTTTCGTGTCGAAATTACAGTCTTCGAAGATTGAGTCTTTGATATATTGAAAACTATATTTACCTTTGAAATCAACGTTTTTGAAACGGATCGACGACGAACGCATCATAAAATACTCGCTTTCCGCGTGCGAATTGATCATACTTATTCCGCTCACCGACCAACCGAACTCGGGCGAAACGATGTCGCAACCGTCGATTTTGACGTTTCTGCACTCTCTCAATGCCTTGATGCCGTGCATTTTCGTGCCTTTTATCTCGATATTTTCGCTATACCAGAGTGCCGCGCGACACAATTCTGTCATTTCGCTCGACTCGATTTCGAGATTGTGGTCGTGCCAAAACGGATAGCGCAGATTGAAAAAGCAATCGACACATTCGACGTTTCTACATTCCTTAAACGCGCTTTCGCCGTCTTCTTTTCCGTCGATAGCCACACGTTCGCATCTTATATCTCTTTCACCGTACAACGCTCTTTCCTGTCCGAAAGATTGATTTTGAATGAGTTTCTTCTCCATAGTTTCTCAACTCTTTGTCTTTTAAGATAAAATCGCGCCCGACAAGCGAGCGCAATCACACGATTTATTTGTTTTGTTCTTCAATCATAGACTTGACTTTCATAAGTCTCGTCGTTGCTCCGCGCTCGTTTTCGTCGAGTTTCATCACGATATACTTTATCGTCTCTTCGAGTTGCGGAATCATGACGTATTCGAGCGCATTGACGCGTCTTCTGTTCTTCTCTATCTCGTCGGCGAGCATATTGCACGTCTTTTCCACTTCGGCAAGTTTGAGAAGTTTGGGAAGGAGCGTTGTAAGCGAAGCGATTGACGAGTCAAGTTCGCTCGTTACGCTTGCAAACGAATAAGGATAAAGTCCGCTCGTTTCGCTTTCGGTGACGTTGAAAACGGGCACGTTTACGCTCATCACGTTTTTTGACGACGTTTCGAGCGACACCTTTGCCGTCGGCATCGAGATTGCTTCTTCAATCTCGGCGTCACTTGATACCGCACGCGCAAGCATAAACGATTTGAGCGAAGTGGCAAGTTCTTCTTCCACTTCTTCTCTCAAACGCTTGTTTTCGCGCACGTAAAGCATAAACTGACGAATCATCTCGTCGGATTTATCCTTCAATAGTTTGTGTCCGCGAGTGGCGGTTTTGAGACGATTTTTTAGACGTCTCAATTCCATTCTCGTCGGATTTACGTTCAATTTGCTCATAGTCAGTCTTTATTCTCGTCCTTGTCGAGATACTTTTCTATATACTCGTCGCGTATACGTTTGAGTTCGCTCTTTGGCAAAATTTTGAGCAATTTCCAGCCCAAATCGAGCGTTTCTTCAATCGAGCGGTTGACGTCGAAACCTTGCGAAACGTATTGTTTTTCAAATTCGTCCGCAAATTGTGCGTACTTTTTGTCAACTTCGGTGAGAGCCGCGTCGCCGAGAATGGAACTCAATTCCTTTGCTTCCTTGCCTTGCGCGTATGCGCTGAACAACTGGTTCATCGTGTCGGCGTGGTCTTCTCTCGTCTTGCCCTTGCCTATGCCCTTGTCTTTAAGACGGGACAGCGACGGCAAAACATCGATCGGCGGAGTGACGCCTTTCTTGTAAAGTTCGCGCGAAATGATGATTTGTCCTTCCGTGATATAACCCGTAAGGTCGGGAATGGGGTGCGTTTTGTCGTCTTCGGGCATGGTCAAAATCGGGATTTGAGTGATAGAACCTTTCTTTCCTACGATTCTGCCTGCGCGTTCGTACATGTTTGCAAGGTCGGTGTACATATATCCGGGGTATCCGCGACGTCCCGGCACTTCCTTTCTTGCCGCAGACACTTCACGCAAAGCCTCGGCGTAGTTGGTGATGTCGGTGGTGATGACAAGCACGTGCATGTCTTTCTCAAATGCGAGATATTCCGCCGCCGTCAACGCCATACGCGGAGTGGATATACGCTCGACCGCCGGGTCGTTTGCAAGGTTGATGAACATGACCGCGCGCTCGATTGCCCCCGTTTTTCTGAAATCGCTGATAAAGAAGTCCGCTTCTTCAAACGTGATGCCGACTGCCGCGAACACGACTGCGAATTTTGCGTCGCTGCCGATAACTTTCGCCTGTCTTGCGATTTGTGCGGCAAGTTCTGCATGCGGCATACCCGACATGGAGAACACGGGCAATTTCTGACCGCGCACGAGAGTGTTCAAGCCGTCGATTGCGCTGATACCCGTCTGAATAAACTCGTTGGGATAGTCGCGAGCAACGGGATTTATCGGCTGACCGTTGATGTCCAGTTTCATCTCCGGGATAATGGGTGCGCCGCCGTCGCGCGGTCTGCCCATACCGTCGAAAACTCTGCCAAGCATATCTTCGCTCACTCCGAGTTCTATGCCGTGCCCAAGGAATCTGGCTTTCGAGGTTGCCATCTTTATGCCCTGAGACGCTTCAAACAACTGAACTAGTGCCTTATCTCTGTTGATTTCGAGCACTTTACCGCTTCTTATTTCGCCGTTTTCCTGTCTTATTTCGACAAGTTCGTTGTATTTGACGCCTTCAACGCCTTCAACGAGCATAAGCGGCCCGACAATTTCTCTAATGGTGTTATATTCTTTAAGCATCAGATTTCTCCTTCGTCGGTAAGATTGCGCATATCGCTTTTGATTTGCGCAAGAATATCGTCAAATTTGTGCATATCGCTTTCGGGGATATACTTCGCTCTGCCTATCTGCTCTCTCACGTCAAGTGCGAGAATATCTTCTATGTCCACTCTCTTGTCGAGCGCGTCTTTTGCGAGTTCGTCGAAAGTGAGAATGAGACGGAGCATATACTCCTGCTTTTCAAGCGACGTGAACGTGTCGACTTCGTGGAATGCGTTTTGGTGCAAATAGTCTTCTCTTATGGACTTTGCCGTTTCCATCGTGAGTCTGTTCTGCGGAGATAGCGCGTCCATACCGACGAGTCTGACGATTTCGTCGAGTTGCGCTTCTTCTTGCAAAATACGCATGCACTTTGCACGAAGGCTCAACCATTCGTCGCCGATGTTGTCGCTGTACCAGTCCGCCATTCTGTCGGCATATAGAGAATAACTCTGAATCCAGTCGATTGCGGGAAAATGTCTCTTGTATGCAAGTGAAGCAGAAAGTCCCCAGAACACTTTGACTATACGCAAAGTCGCTTGCGACACCGGCTCGGACAAGTCGCCGCCCGGAGGTGAAACGGCACCGATTGCCGTGATCGAGCCGACGGTGTTTTCCTGTCCCAAGACTTTGACCATGCCTGCTCTTTCATAGAACTCGGCAAGACGTGAACTCAAATATGCGGGATATCCTTCTTCGCCCGGCATTTCTTCTAGACGTCCGCTCATTTCACGCAGAGCTTCTGCCCAACGCGACGTGGAGTCCGCCATGATTGCCACCGAATATCCCATATCTCTGAAATATTCCGCAATGGTGATACCCGTATATATCGACGCTTCACGCGCCGCAACCGGCATATCCGAAGTGTTTGCGATAAGCACGGTGCGCTTCATAAGCGGTTGACCGCTCTTGGGGTCGATAAGAGTCGGGAACTCGTTGAGAACGTCAGTCATCTCGTTTCCGCGTTCGCCGCAACCGACGTAGACGATGATATCCGCGTCCGCCCACTTTGCAAGTTGGTGTTGCACGACGGTTTTGCCGCTTCCGAACGGACCGGGGACTGCCGCAACGCCGCCCTTTGCAATCGGGAAAAGCGTGTCGATAACCCTTTGTCCCGTGACGAGCGGAGCTTTCGGTGAAAGTTTCTCTTTGTACGGTCTGCCTTTACGGACGGGCCATTTTTGGAGCATGGTGACGTTTACGTCGCCTTTTTTCGTCTCGACGACCGCAACCGTTTCGTCAACGGTAAATTCACCCGAATATATCTCTTTCACGACACCTTTCACGCCGAAAGGCACCATGATTTTGTGCGTAATGAGAACGTTTTCCTGAACGACGCCTATCACCGTTCCGCTTTCTACGCTTGCACCGACTGCCACGACAGGCTCGAATTTCCACTTCTTGTCGTGGTCTACCGCAGGAACGTAAACGCCCCTTTCGATACGGTCGCCGGCAACTTCTCTGAGTTTTGCAAGCGGTCGTTGAATTCCGTCGTATATGCCTTCGATAAGACCGGGCGCAAGTTCGACGGAAAGCGGAGCGCCCGTGGAATACACGTTTTCGCCGGGACCCAAGCCGCTCGTTTCTTCATAAACCTGTATGGAAGCGCGGTCGCCGCGCAATTCGATGATTTCACCGATGAGTTGTTTGTCGCTCACGTGCACGACGTCGTACATTTTGCTGTCCGCCATGCCTTCTGCCACTATCAACGGGCCGGATACTTTTACGATTTTTCCAGTTTCCATCATTTACCTTCTTTGTCGAATAAAATATCTGCTCCGATAGCCTTTTCGACGTTTGATTTTATGCCTTGCATACCGAGTCCCTTGTTCCCTTCCGCCGACGGAATGGGAACGACAACGGGATACGGACGCGATTTGTATCTTTCAATAAGTTGGCTTGCCTGCTCCGCAACCTGCTCGGTGACGAATATCACGGAATATTTTCTTGCAAGAGCGTGCAATTTTTCTCTCGCCTGCATATCGTTTTCAACGGGAAAAACGTCAAGACCTATTGCCTTGAACGCAAGCACGGAATCTTTGTCGCCAAGCACCGCTATCGAGCCGTCATGCATACAGTTCACGCATCCTTTCTTTTATTGTTTTTTCGGGCACTTTGTTTTTGATGCCCGCAACGATGAGTTTCACGTTTTTAAGTTCCGTCTTTTTCGTCAGATAGTAACTGACTATCGGCGCGACGGAAAACATATCCGACGCTTCGTCTTTCCAAATTTTGAGAAGTGCGTCGTCGGCGTCCTTTTCAAACGCAACCAAATCGCCACTTTCAACGAGCGAAAACGCGATTTTTTCGGCGTGCGTCCCCTTTTCGAGTTCGCAAAGCGCGTCGAGCGGAAGTTCGTATATCTTCTCAAAACGTTGGACGTCCGTCTTTCCGCCGCCTATGAATCCTTCTTTGAAGAATTCTATCGGCAAATGCAACTTTCTGCATCTGAAAAACGTTCCGATATTTGCAAAATCTATCTTCCTTTCAAAATACTCTTTTGCAGTCTTGCCGCACTTTTTTGTCGCTTTCAACTTGAACTCGTACGCTTTTTTGTCAACGACGCAATCTATTTTGCGCGGGTCAACTCCCTTTTCGTCCGAAAGAAGCGTTTTGCACTCTTCGATTGCACTTTTCATTTCTTCGCAAAGCAAAGAACAATCGTCCGTTTCGACGGCAAGAATAATATCTTCGATTTTGAAAAGTCCGCTCGGCAAATACACGCCTTTCGTTCCCGTCGCATAGGCTTTCAATGCGGTTTTGAGATTTAGAAAATCATTGTCCGCATAAAATGCGTCAAGCGCGCCCCCAACGTTCATTTCGTTGAGCAGTGCAACGAGATTTTCTTCTTCCTTGTCGAGAACCGCATCTATGCCGTCTTCTATATTCGCACCGTTTCCGTAGCCGAGTTCGACGAGAATTTTCAATGCGTCCTGCACGTTTTGAGCATCGAAAAGTCTCTGCTCTCCCGCAAGGGTGAGCAGTTTCGTTTCTCTGCTTTTTATCTGTGCGTTTTGGTAGACGAATTTGTTTGACATATCAGCCGAAGATTTCCTTTGCTATTTTGGTTTCCGTTTGCTCTCTCAAAAGCGCGACTTCCACTTCGAGAGTGAAATTGTTATCAACGCCGTTTTCGCTTATTATGACGCCGCCGTTAAAATCGCCGAATTTGTCCGCAAGTGTGAGTGAAATGCCCTTCTTTTTTGCAAAATCGGCAAGCGATTCTTTCGTGACTATATCCTTTTCCCTTTCGGATACGGTCACGACGTCGCCGTCCTTTGCGTTTTCGAGCATTGAAAAGATCAGCGCGCTATACTGCTCTTTGTCGAGATTTCTCAACTTTTCGAGCGTTTTTGCGTACACCGAATCGAGCACTTGCGCTTTTGCGGCAAGCAACAGTTTTCTTGCGTCGAGCTCGGCAACCGAGCGAGAGCGTTCGTCGATTTCAAGCGTGAGTCTGTCGATTTCCGTCTTGCTTTTGTACAAATAGTCTTTGCACTGATTTGCGGCAAGAGAAATGATTTCGTTCGCTTTCTCGTTCGCCTCGCCGATTATCGCGTCGCCTTTGAGATTTGCGTCCGACAAAATTTTGTCGATTATTGCTTCTTTAGACATAGTTTATCAGCCAATCGGCACTGCGCTCGTAGCAACTTCGAGAAGGCTTTCGGTTGCAGGCATCATGACGCCGAGCAAAGAAACGAGAAGTGCCAAAACCGCGTAGGTTTCAACCATAACGGTGAGAATGATTGCTTTACCGCTTTCTTCGGGGCGTTTTGCAACGAGTGCGATGCCGCTGCAAGCCACTTTGGATTGATAAAGCGCGCTGATGAGACCGACGATTGCCATGGGAAGGCAAGCCGCAAAGATGCCGAGACCGCCGCTTACGGAAAGTCTTGCGACAGAGCCGAAAAGATCGATCTTTACGAACACCAAAAACGCAACGAGCAAGCCGTAGATACCTTGCGTACCGGGCAAAAGTTGCAAAACAAGGCACTTTGAAAATTTATCGGGGTCTTCGCTCGTCACGCCTGCCGCCGCTTTGCCCGCGACGCCGACGCCGATTGCAGAACCTATACCCGCCATTGCCGCTGCAAGAACCGCACCGACGAGAGCGATAAACGTTCCTGTTGTTAAGTTGCCCATATTGTTACCTCCTACTTTTCCAAGTATGTGTATTTTGTATTGTTTCCGAAAGGCATGAACACGTGTCCGCCGCCTTCGTAGAATTTGCCGTAAAACTCGATGTATTGCAGTCTGCAATTATGCACGTATGCGCCGAGTGTGGATATTGCGATGTTGAAAAGGTGTCCGACAAGGAAAATTGGCACGCAAAGGATATATCCGATTGCAATCACGCCCGAACCTTGCGGGAAGAATCCGAGTACAACCTGACATATCTGATTGACGACGAGCGCAACGACGCTACCCGAAAGTCCGAGACCGAACAAACGCGCGTAAGAAAGAATATCCGAGAGAATATTCACGCCGTCGTACAGTTTTGCAAATCCGCTGAAAAATCCGAGGATTTTCTTTGCGCCTTTCTTGCCGCGAATATTTGAAAGCACAAGCAAGAACGCGCCGGCCGCCGCAAGAGCGATTCCTACGTATTTGAGCACTTCATTGCCCTTGAAGAACAAAAGCGCGAGCGCAAGCACTATTATGCCTGCAAAAATCATATACCACGTGCCAACTTCGCAAAGCGCGTCGAGCACTCTCTTTTTGCGGATAAGGTTGATTGCGTTCATGAGCATACCCACGAGAATATGGATAAATCCGAGCGCAAAAGATATGCCGAGCAAATACAACGGACCTTTTCCTTCGAGCGGTTGAATGAGTTGCAGTTTTGCAAGGAACGTCCCCGATATGTCAAGACCGAACCAACCGCCGAATATCGCGCCCCACACTATCGTGGAAATGCCGCCCATGCCTATGATGAGAAGAAGTCTTCCCTTGCCGGGGACGGGCTTTTTCACGGCGTATGCGATAAACGCGCCGAGCGCAAGCAGAATTCCGTACGCCGCGTCCGCTATCATCATGCCGAAAAGCAGGAAATAGAACACCGACATGACGGGGTTTGGGTCAATATCGGAGAAATAGTTCGGTGCACTGTACATGTTGGTGATATCCTGATATGGTTCGACCACCTTGTTGTTTCTCACGTACGTAGGCACGACTTCGCTTTCTTCGGGTTCTCTGAACTCGTACACCATAGCGTCGCTGACGGAGTCGAGAATCTTTTTCAGTTCTTCTTCGTATTCCTTGGGATACCAGGCTTCCATCACGAAACTGCCTTTCGTGGTCGCAAAACCGTCGAGCGCGGCGTTTTGTTGAAGCCTTACGAGATAATAGTCGTAAAGTGCCTTGAAATCGGCTGTATAAATTTCCTTGACGAGTGCGCGAGTGGTAAGTTCGGCAGACTCTTCTTCAAAGGCTCTTATCTGCTTTTTGATATTTTTGATGTTCTCAAGCGGAGTTGAGTCGTTTTGGAGATTGACCCTCACGAAATCGAGCGATTGCAATGCCGCAGTGAACTCGTCAATCACGCTCTTATGCACGATTGCAACGAAAGACTGCACCTTTTCGGATTTGAGCAACTCGACGTAGGCAAGTTCGCTCTCGTTTGCGAGTTTTTCAAGTGCGGGCGTGTTTTGAGACGGTACGTATCCGACGATAACGGCGGTTTTCTCGCCGTCTTTGAAATACGAATACGGTTTGCGCAACGACGAATACGTCTTGTGCATGGTTATTTCGTCTCTGAGTTTTTGCTGAACGGAAGTTATCTCTTTTTGTCTTGCGTTTATCTCTTCCAGGTCTGTCACGTTTGCCATAAGTTCGACTTCTTTCGTCCCGATAAGGTCAAAATCGTCAAAACTCATTCTTGCGATAGAATTGACGGCAGGCGCTTTTATAGGAGTGTAAATGTAGGGATATTCGCTTTTTTCGGTTGCTTTTGCAAGTTTTTCCGCAACTTTTTTCTGTTCTTTGAGATACTTGAAAGCAAATTCTATGCGAGAGAGTTGAACTTTGATGTTTTCCGAAGACGCACTATTGTCAAGTCGCACGGTGTTTTCAATATCGTGCGTACGCGCAATCTCAACGTTTTTTGAACGTTGCAACGCCTTGAACAATTTGTGTCTGTCTTGTCGGTGCGCAATAAGCACCAACTTTTTCATTTCAACAATCATACTTCTCGCGTGCGTGTGTACGCACGTACAATAGATACGTCATTTGCGGCGCAGAAAACTTCAAAACGCCGTTTAAACTCAATCGAGAGCGGGGCAATACTTGCCGAGCAACTCTTTTACAAGTTCGTCAGAAGCCTTTTCGACATCCGCTTTCTTTTGCTCTACTACGTCGTCCGCCGCCGCTTTGCCTTTCTTGAGAATCTCTTCTCTCTTCAAAAGCGCGTTTGAAGTCGCTTTATCGGTTGCGGTTTTTCGGTCTTCCTTGCATTCTTTGAGCGTCGCGCGCTTTTGCGCCCCTGCGTCACTCTCGGCTTTTGCAACGATATCCTTGCCCTTCTGGTTTGCGTCTCTGATTATTTCGTCCGCCTTGTCTTCGGCGTCCCTTATATCTTTCAAAATATCGTCTATCATACTCTTATTTTTGTTCGTTTTCTATTTGCGTAATCATATCTATGCGTTTTTGATGTCTTCCGCCTTCAAATTCCGCCGTATACCACGCCTTGACAAGCGATTTTGCTTTTTCGGGAGTTATGACTCTTCCGCCAAGCGCAATGATATTCGCATTGTTGTGCCGTCTCGTCATCTCCGCCATAAACTCGTCGGTGACAACTGCAGCGCGAATCCCCTTGACCTTATTTGCGGCAATCGAAATGCCAATACCCGTGCCGCACATAACGACGCCGAGATCGCACTCACCGTTCGCCACCGCATCGGCAACTTTTTTGCCGTATACGGGATAATCAACGGACTCCGTTGAATACGTGCCCATATCCACGACTTGCGCTCCGAGCTCTTCAAGCGTGCTTATCACCGCGTCTTTAAGAACAAATCCGCCGTGATCGCAACCAACCGCAACTTTCATAAGCAATCTCCTTGCCAATAAGTAAATATATTATACACCACCATTATTTTTTTTTCAAGGACAAAAATTGTCGGTTGCGTATATTAAATTGATTTTATTGTAATGCTATCAATTTTCCATATCGTCATGTTGTCAATGCAAAGCGAAGCAACTTGCTCGCAAGGGTTGCGTAGCGCATGTATTCACGTAGCAACGCCTTTGAAAAAGGCAAAA
>ERZ780168.1628-NODE-1628-length-22436-cov-2.991332_pt1 | contig 22436 bp, 12 predicted proteins | sample MGYA00510981_ERZ780168 | MGnify/ENA primary metagenome ERZ780168 (study PRJEB29588, sample SAMEA2158769) | human gut metagenome | biome: human gut; feature: human-associated habitat; material: faeces | place: Denmark | collected 2008/2010 ...
CATATCTGTGCAAAATCTAAGTAACAGGCGTATCCGCCGATATTTGGTCTGCCGCTTAAAGCGGCCGGAAGCACGTGACTTTAGTCATGTGAGGTTCACTCCCAAACGAGTTAAAAATTTTATTGCCAAGGGAACTTTAAAAAAACTTGACAAATAAATAAGCTATTGTATAATTACATTGTAAGAGCATAGAATATATTGAATGAAATCAGAGGACGGAACGGGCAGCCGTCACCCTAGTTGGAGATGTGGAAATGTCACCCCACCTATTTCATTCAACATATTAAGGGGCTGCTGTTTTAACGAACAAAGATTCGTGAAACAGCAGCTTTATTTTTGTTGCCGGAAAAGGGTGCTCTGAATCTTTGGAAAGCATGCACTATTGCATTGGTGCATATGTCAACCATCAATCCCACGCTGGAGATCCGTAAATCCCATCGCCAGATAAACTTTTTTAAAACCGGAAGCATCTGCATCATTCAGCATGATGGAATATCTCGACAAGCTGACGGATGATCTCTGGTGATGCACCGGGAAATATTTCCGCTGACAGCCCTTTTGTGTTTTGAATGCGGACGACAGGTTCCATGCCCGCCGGACGGTTCTGACAGGCACGAATTTGTTCTGCCCACTGCCGGATCCTGACCTGCTGCGCTATAAAACTGGTTTGCGTAGCCATACCATCCCTCCCTTAATTATAGTCAGTCTAAAAAGTTGAGTACTGAACTTTTTGGACTATGTTAATTTGGTCAGTATGATTATGGCATAAATGTAGTGGGATAAAAAGGTACTCGGAATTTACCGTTTACTTTCAAAAAGCTGTTCAATCAGCTTTGTTTTATCCACATAGTAAAATCCAAATTTTCAAACTTCCTGAAAATCTTCAAATTCCACCGGTAATCTCTTGTATCCTGCTATATTTACACGCACCTTTCCAAATCAAATCTCTGGGGAAGAAATTCTTTCTGCTATCTCTTCACCAGCACAGCTCCTTCCACTTTCGCATAATACTCCGCCAGATCTTCCTCCATCTGCCTTCTCACCCGCTCCCAGTCCCCTGCTTCCATCTGGCTGTACAGCGCATGATTCATCGAGATTACACTCAGATCCTTCGAATAATACAAGAACCGTTTTCTCTCAAATTTCTCAAACGGATTGGTCAGCATACTTCTCTGCATTGCTTTCTTATCCTGCAGCATCGTTTCATTATACGGGCAGGTGCTCCGGTCTACGGGAAGTCCCCGGGTTATTCTGTCCTGGTAAAAAGCAATATAGTCTCCCAGAACCTCTTCTATTTTTGCATCTCCAATGGAATCCACATGACGGATAAAAGCCAGCAGAAACGGCATTTTATAAGAAAGTGAATAATCTCTTTCTTCCAGGAACGCAAAAAAATCTTCTTTGATGGTCGCATCGTTGTGTTCCTTAATTCCAAGCTGCTTCCGATATTTTTCCACTTCATTCGGACTAAATAAATATAATGTTTTACTGCCGAATTTGTACTGCACTTCTGGCGTTAATTTTCCGGCTCTGATCCAGCTTGTGATGGTTCCCGTATTCACAAAATATTCCCTGGCAACCTGCTCCTGGCTCAGATAATCGCCGTATTTTTCTTCAAAAGAATGGATATCCACCTCTGTAATCCGCTCAATCCGCTCTTCCATTCCATCAATCACCACCAGATCTCCCGGTTTATAATCCATTTTTGTGATATCGCCAAATGGAACATAATAAGGATTGGCAAAAACAGAATGCATACTGCAGGGCTTGATCATGGCGCCGTACTCATCGACTACGTCAATCACAATCACATTTTTCTTGGTGTCCGTTTTCCGCAGTCCCCTTCCGACCTGCTGCAGATAAAGAACCTTGGAAAGCGTAGGCCTTGCCATCACCAGAATGCCGAGTTCCGGATAATCCCATCCCTCTGAAATCATATTGCAGGCACACAGGAAACGAATTTCCTTTTCTTTGAACGCTTTCATAACAGAACTTTGATTTTTTGTCTGCCTTGTGTAGCTGGCCGCTGAAATATTTGCCTTATTAAGGAGCTTTGCCATTTCGTTCGCATGCGCAACATTGACACAAAAAACAACACCCTGTCTCGTGCCCGCTTCGCCAGACGTAAAATACTCTGAAAGTACCTGGACAATCAGCTCATTTCTTGAAGTGACCCGGATTCTTTTCTCCAGATCCGCATTGACATAATCCCGCCCATTAAACCTTACACTGGAAAGATCAAGATTCGTTTCAATCCGGTAAACATTCGCTTTCGCGACCACTCCCTTTTCCATCGCTTCTTTTAAGGATAACGAAGTCGTATACGATCCAAACACCGTTTCCAGCTTTCTTTTATCCGGCCGCTGATCCGTCGCCGTCAGGCCTATCGTAAATTCTGTCCGATAGTATTGCACAACTCTTTTCAGCACTGGCGCAACCGCATGATGTGCTTCATCCACGACAAGATAATTGTAATAGTCTGGTGTAGTGTCCGTATAATGTCTGGCCGCGAAGGCATACGTTCGAATATCAATCTTATCTTTTAACTCTGGCAGCGAAGCCTTTATTCTTTCTTCCCAGTCCAGCAAAAGATTGACTCCCGGAACCAGAATCAGTCCACGAAACTTTTGTTTTCCTTCTGCGAACGTCCGTAAATCTTCTTCCGCAATTTTCGATTTTCCCGCTGCTGTAGGCAGCACAATCAAAAATGCTTTGATACCCGCTTCTCTGCGCTTTTGTATCTCCTGAAGGCTGACAGTCTGATGTTCATACAGCTCAACTTTTCTTTCAACTTTGATTCCGTCATCCACAAAATTCGAAGCATCTTTTCCAAAATACTGCTTGATATCATCCTCGATCCGATTGGTGAACTCGCAGTCCTCTTTGGAAAATCGAAATAACTTGATCCCCCACAGGGCACACGTATTTTGTTTCTTGAGCTGATTGCGATATTTTTCCTCTCCAATAATTTGCGGATGATGGTAATCAAGGCCGTTTTCTTCGATCGCATATTTCTGATCCTTTGTTCTGACAAAATAATCGAGAAAATAATTCCTTCCATTTTCATCACAAATTCCATATTCCCGCGTCAGATATCTCAGCGCATTCATTCCATAAACACTTGAAAAATTCTCTTCGAAATGAATTTCCAGCGGAGAAGCATCGGCCTGCTCGCTCCGATCTCCTGTGTTTCGTATATAACCGCCTTCCAGGACAATTCCATCTTTGGCAAGATATGAATCCAGATTTTCCCGCGCATATCCCAGAAAACGAAACACCCTTTGAAAGCGATGCATATAATCATTCTGCTTCTCCGTAATCAGCATATAGGGAAAAACCGGCTCTTTTGGCTCATGGGCGCAGATATCATCATCAATAACAACCATATCTATCCCATTATCATAAAACCGGGAAATTCCGCCATTTGGATAACACACCTGTTCCCGAAATCTAAAATCTGCGTGTTCTGCTAGAAACCTGTCTTTTTCAATATCAGATTCAGCCACTTTTCCCTCTCCCTTCCCGGTCTTACATCATCCGTAAGCCACTCTTCTTCTATTCGGATCTGCGCCACATCCTTGATAAAATCAGAAAAAGTATCCGGTGTGAAATCCGTAAAAAAACGGCCGCTTCTTTCGCCTTCAAACGTTCCATATTTAAAGGAGGTATAAATAATCCCATTAGTGTCCAACGCTGTTACCATCTTATGGAATACCATTTTTAATTCTTTTTTCGGCAAATGCAGAATCGATGAACACGCCCAGATGCCGTCATATTGATTCATCTCATCCAAATCCTGAAATATCATGTTTTTTACCGGAATACCGGTATAGGCACTGGCGTATTTGCACAGTTCTTCTGAACCGTCCATCGCCGTAACAGCAAGACCGTTTCCCAGAAAATACTTCGTGTCTCTTCCGGAACCACACCCGAAATCCAGCACTCTCTTTCCCGGCAAAGCGTTTAAAAATTTATCCTGCGTCGTCTGGAAATCTACAGAAACAGTGCCCTGTATGAAAGAAGCTGCGTTTTGGTTGTAATAAGCGATTGTTTGGTTTTCCATATTGTGATGATCTCCTTGATAGAAAATGTAAAGCATGTGCTGTGCAAAACTGTTTTCTCTTTTTTAAACCGAAAACACTTCTTCAGACATTTTATAGATACTTACTTGTCAAGTTCGCTATATGCCTTTTTGACGATCTGCGCCATCAATAATCTTCTCTGCTTCAGAAATTCAGGATACGGTAACTGCTCAAAATTCTCAGGTAACGCATTCTGAGCACAGGCAAGCCGGTATCCTTCTTCTCCTAATTTCTCTCGATACCGGCTGACATACTCCGCCGGAGCTTCATCGGAAATATCAATGTTTGTTGTATAGTCCAAGTATGTAAAGTTCGCAATCTGGTTTCTGTCACGGTCATTATCGTACCCGATTTTTTCAAGATAATGTTTCGGAAAGATATGATGCTTGTCCACGGAATTCTTGTCTCCATTTGCTCCTAATACAAAGTATTGTGACAGAGGTGCTGTGCTGAACAGCATAGGTGTTCCCAGTACATTGACTGCCGCAATATATCCGTACCAGGCCGGTGAATTGGCCGAAGAACTGTTCAACTCGGCTGGCAGCGAATAAACAAAGTAGTCATCCGTAAATCGGTTTGCGATAACAGAATTCAAATAGAATACGAATTCATCTGCATGATGAATATCTCTTAAATCAGCAAACTGTTTTTCAACCTCTGATTCTGTAGATCCCGTATAAAATCCAGTAATCGTAGACATAAAAATCCATTTGCGAATAATTTTCTGAAGTTCAACAGACGATACTTTATACTCATATTTTCCGATCAGATATAAAACATAGCTGAAAACTACCGCATTGGATGATGCCACCAGGCTGCCTTTCAAATAGCCTGCAGAAGCAAAAAGATTCATGAAGGCATGCCAGTTATTGAGATTGGTTACCATGTCTAAAGATTCTTTGAAAATTCTCAGATTCTCTTCACGCACATCCTGCGTGATTTCACCGGTCTTTAAATTTTTTCCGCGGAGCAGCAGATACGCGTATCGCAAACGCGCTCTCCGAAATCCTACGCCAACAGACATTCGAATCAAATGAGAAGGGTCAACCTGAAGAATCTGATTAAACGCGGTTCCATTTGCCGGTACTCTTGATTCCGCACAAAACCGGTTAATCTTTGCATGGACATCATTATCATAGACAGCAATCAGTGTTTCAATGAAATTTTTTTCCGTAAGATTCTGACCGCCGGAGTTTACACGGACAAAAATCTCGGCCACATCTTCTTCATCCGCTTTTGAACTGATTTTCAGGGTTGGCAGAGAATAAATTCCAAGATTCAAAAGGTTATTGATGTTTTCTTCAATGACATCTTCTTCCTCTTCCGTAAGTAGCTCTTCCCCGTTTTTCTCCCGGCTTTCATTTACCGATCGGATAAAAGACTTTCGGAATCTTGAAATAGTGTGCTCCTGGTCCGCCGCAAACACGCTGCAAATCTCGCTGATCCATTCCGGATTGCGTTCATACGCCTGTGTCCAGACGGCAAATTCGCACGTTAGAGGATTGAAGGAGATTTTGATCTTTCTTTCCTCATAATTCTGATCTTTGATGGTCACGCCATACATTGCTGCAAGTAATGCAGTCAAACGCTGCTGCCCATCGATAACAAGGTCATCCGGGCGTTTATAAACTTTTTCATTCTTGCCAATATGTCCTGTATTTTCATAGTCATCCGGAGATGACCACAGCATGATATATCCGATTGGATAGCCTTTCATCATGGAATCCAGCAGTTCACGAACCTTATTATCTTTCCAGACAAAAGGACGCTGAAGGTCCGGCAGACCGATCCGTCCATTCTTTACATCAGACAACAAATCAGATACCTTGCTGGGAATATTGTCAAATAATTCTTTTCCCATTTTCTTGATCTCCTTTCCTTTATTCATTCTTCATTTCATCAAACATCGCCTGAGCTAATGCATCCATGATAGCATGATATTTTCCAGCATCCTCAAACAACTTCGTGTATGTTTCTGTACTCTCAACATATGCTTCCTGTGCAGCATCGTCGAACAGCTGTGGGAAAATATTTTTTTCAAAAATCTGACGACCATCTGTCTTTGCAGCTTTTATCAGCTTCTTATTGTTTTTCAATTTCTGATGCAATGCAGTTATTACAACCTTATCACCATCTGTAAAATTACCCATATACTGCTGATTAATCTTTTCAATGACCTGCTCCAATGGACTAAGTGTCTCTGTCATTTTTACAGGCTTCTTTAATTTAGCAGTTTTATAAACGCCCTTTTCTTCCTTTACAAGCCCGATAGAACCCTCGTATGTTTTCTCAAGATTATAATACTTAAGTTTTACTCTATCACCAAGGTCAAACGGAATTTTGGGATCAGCAGGTACAACCTTTGCCAAATAAGAACAGAAAATGTATTCATCATGCATCTGCTTATCAAACATACGTGCAATCTGCGTAATATATCCATACCATTTTACAAATGTTCTGCAAAGTTTACGGAACTGGTATCTCTGTTCCTGATTCAAATCATTATATTTCCGCTGTATCGGTAAAAGAGCATTCGTAATTGCTGCCTGAATTTTATTGGCTTTACGCTTATCTTCATCAAAATAAATTTTGTTTACATTTTCAATATCAGAATCATCGTAAATTTTAAATTCACGCAACATCTTCTGTGTTTTGTAAATCAAGTCAGTGTTGATTTCCTGAGCAAGTAATGTCTCCTGATAAAACGGCTGAAATGCTTTCAAAATATCTTCTTTTGAATTTACAAAATCAAGGATGAACGTATCCTGTTTATCTGGATGTGTACGGTTCAATCTGCTCAATGTCTGAACTGCTTTTACACCACGCAGTTTCTTATCAACAATCATCGTATGAAGCAATGGTTCATCAAATCCAGTCTGATATTTCTCAGCTACAATCAGAATATTTCCTTCGTCATGAAATATCTGTTTTGTCTGCGACTCATTCACACCATTCAGCTTACTCTCTGTCCATTCAATATCTCTTTTATCATCTGGATCTTTGATAGAGCCAGAAAATGCAGCCAAAATTTCCACATCATTATAACCATTTGATTCCAAATAGTTCTTAATCTCATGATAATATCGAACCGCAGCGAGTCTCGATGATGTTACAACCATCATCTTTCCTTTACCTTTGATTTTCTGCTTCGTCACATTACGGAATGTTTCAACAATAATTGCTGATTTCTGCTGAATGTTATACGGATGCAGTTCTTCGTATTTCTTGATTGTCTTCAATGCCTTTGACTGCGGAACATCAGGGTTATCCTTTGTGTTCTTCGCAATCTGATAACACGTTCTGTACGTTGTATAGTTCTGCAGAACATCCAAAATAAATCCTTCTTCAATCGCCTGACGCATCGAATATACATGGAATGGATGATAAGAACCATCATTCCATTCTGTGCCAAACATCTCCAATGTTGCTCCTTTGGGTGTTGCTGTAAACGCAAAAAATGAAAGATTTTTATGTCTTCCATGAGCAATCATTTCTCGCACCAAACGGTCATTATCATCCAACAATTCATCTTCAGCTTTTCCTTCCAGTTCAGCATACTCTTTCAGAGCATCCGACACATCTGCAAGTGCAGCTTTCAATTTTATTGCAGAAGAACCAGTCTGTGAAGAATGTGCTTCATCCACGATAATCGCAAATCGCTTATCTGTTGTATCATCCACTTCTTCATAAATGACCGGGAATTTCTGCAATGTAGTTACAATGATTCGTTTTCCGGCGTTCAAAGCATCCCTTAAATCCTTAGAAGATTTCTTTTCATCAATTGCACATACACTGCCAAACATATGGTCAAATCCCGTGATTGTTTCCTGTAACTGTGCATCCAGATTACGTCTGTCAGTTACAATAACAACCGATGTAAATACAGGCTCATTTGTATCATTATGTAAAGATGCAAGACGATACGCTGTCCATGCAATAGAATTTGACTTCCCTGAACCTGCTGAGTGCTGAATCAGATAATTGTTCCCTGAACCGTTCTCACGAACATCTGCAATCAGTTTACGCACTACATCCAACTGATGAAATCTAGGGAAAATCAGCCGCTTCTTTGTAACATTCTTTCCATCTTTCTTTTCGGTCTTCACCTCAAAGCTGATGAACTTCTGAATAATATCCAGCAAACTGTCCTTCTGTAATACATTTTCCCAGATATAAGACGTCACATAATTATCATCTTCTGCCTGCGGATTTCCGGCACCACCGTCATTTCCAGCACCGTTGGAACCCTGATTGAATGGAAGGAAATATGTATCAGTGCCTTTTAATTCCGTGGTCATCCATGCTTCGTAAAGGTCTACTGCAAAATAAGCAAGAATACGATGATTCAACCAGAAAGCAGGTTCCCTCTGGTCTCTGTCATACTGCCACTGCAATTTTGCATTGTCTACCGTCTGACCTGTCAACTGATTCTTTAATTCAATCGCAACCACTGGAATACCATTGATTGCAAGCATCATATCAACTGAATTGTTGTTCTGCTGCGAATAGTGCCACTGTCTGATACACTGACACACATTCTGCCCATATCTTTTTACAGCAACATCATTAAGAGTGGATTCCGGCTTGAAATAACAAACCTTAAAATCCATTCCACGATGTTTAAAACCATGTCGCATGACGGACAGCAGACCATCCATCTGTACGGCATCTTCAAAACATTTATAAAACTTCCTGTATGGGTCAGAATTACACTGTTTTTCAAAACGCTGCCACATAATTGGCTGAGTTGCTTTTACAAACCCGACCAATGTATGAATATCCAACGCCATATCGGAAGATGCAGTATATCCAGCATCTGTTGCCTTTTCATATCCACCATCAGGCGAAATCAAAAAGTCTTCGATGTTGGATTCAAACTGTTTCTCGTTTTCAGCCATAGGTTATACCACCCTTCTTTTTCCTGTAACTACTTCATAAATCAGTGATTTTTTGTATGATTCAAGGTCTTTGATGAGAGATTCTTTTTCAGCAATGAGGGAATCAATTTCCGCTGTTCTTTTATCAAGATATTTTACAATTTCTATTTGCTCATCTAATGTCGGATGCAAAATTTTAACAGAATAAAAATTTCCATTGGACAAATTTTGCAAGCCAACTGTGATACCGTTTGACTTCAATGCAAAAATATTTTTGTACGTCGTTGAATGAAATAAATATTCATAATATTTTGCATATACATCATCTCTAATCGCATGATAAACCCCATAGTGAAATGATACCATTCCTGTATATTTTGAAGCGAAAAATACACCCAAATGTCCCTTAAATCTATTTAATACTAAATCATCTGGAATAACATGCTTCCAATTATCATGTGTAGCTGATTTTAAAGAACGTTCTGACATATCATCTGTTGGAATCAAACCATCCACTTGCGACAAAGATAATGACACATCATTCGCATCAATTGGTCTAACATCCTCTCTAAACAGTAAGCTTGCAAGGACTAAATTCCAACTTTTTGGCATTTCAGGAAACCATACATAATCTGTGTATTTCATTTCAGAATCATGAATTCCAGTCATTGTAGCATTATCAATTACAGCCTGTTTCAGTTCCTTATATTCTTCAACACTTGCGTTCGCTTCTGCAATAATGTCATCAATTTTAGAACATTTTTCATTCAAATAATCGGCAATGACTTGTTGTTCAGTTAATGGCGGCATCGGAACCTTTAATGACCCCAACTGTTCTTCTGTAAACGAATGACGTAAATTTTTTGCTAAGTGTAACAGTTCTTTAGTATTATCTACCATTAAATAATAATAGTAATAGTAATCTCTTGACGCATTATCATGTGTTTTAAAATTACTATAAGCAGGACTTGTCACACCGTTATGTGTGACTTTACCAATACATCTAGGCGTAACATCAATATCAAAAAGACACATGAGTAAATCCCCATCTTCAATATATTGATATCCATCAAATGTTGCAGGCATTTTACCTGTTGGATTTTGTAAATCTCTTACAATTACACCGTTCATGGTCAATGACATCACATCTTCGCCAGTCCACTTTTCACATAAATTTTTCTCTTTATGCATGATGTATTTATTTGGAATCACATCCCATGTATCAGGAATTGAACCTACCCACTCAATCCCACTTTCTTTCATTGCCATAATTATTCACCCCCAAACAAATCATGCAGCTTTGCCATCAAACTCTTTTCATGTTCTTCAATACGTGCTGCAATCACATCTGATGGTTCAATCTGCTTATATTCATAGAATGTTCTTGTGAACGGAATCTCATATCCCACTTTTGTTTTGGATTTATCAATCCAAGCCTGTGGATTGTACGGAATGACCTCACGTTCAAAGTAAGCATCAATATCTTCTGCAAGTGGTACATTCTCTGTATCACGCTTTGATGTATCCGCTACTGGCTTCTTTTTCTTCATAACAACATTGCCGTCTTCATCCAATTGTGGTGTTTCCACTACAATCTTGTTATAGCCAAGGTCAATGGCATCCATGACCTTACTCTTTACAACAATCGTATTGTTGTTTTCGTCTACACCATTGTATGTATCATTCACATATGCACCATACGCTTCAATGATTAAATCACGACAAGCCTTCGTAATATCCACTTTTTTCTCGCCAATATTTTTACGTCTGCTGGATGCACACGCTGATGCATCAATCAGCTGTACTTTACCCTGATGTGTTACAGGCTTGTTCTTCATCACAATCCAAATGTATGTAGCAATCGGTGTGTTGTAAAATGCATTTCCCGGTAACTGTACAATGGCATCCAACCAATCATTTTCGATAAGATATCTACGAATCTCAGAAGGACCTGAACCTGCATCACCATTAAACAAAGATGAACCGTTCTGGATAATTGCCATCTGACCATCATCTTTTAACTTTGCAAGACCATTCAGCATAAATAAAAGCTGTCCGTCACCTTTTGCTGGCAGTCCCGGTGCGAATCTTCCGGCTGTACCTTTCTTATATTCAGCCGTTACTTCCTTTTCCTCACGTTTCCAAGGAATACCAAACGGCGGATTGCTGATAATATAGTCAAACTTATATCCGCTGAACTTGTCATCAGATAAGGTATCACCGAACTGCATATTGTTAGGGTCTCCACCACGAATAAGCATATCAGCCTTTGCAATACCGAATGTAAACGGATTGAACTCCTGACCGAATACAGTAACGTCCGCATCCGCATCCATCTGTTTCAATCTTTCTTCCATACAGGTAAGCATCTGAGATGTTCCCATCGTCATATCATAGACTGTCTTTGAAATGCCATCACCTGTAAATGCTGATTCATCGCCAGCTACAAGAAGGTCACTCATAAGATAGATGATGTCACGGCTTGTGAAATGTGCTCCGGCTTCTTCGTTATAAGATTCAGAAAATCTACGAACAAGATTTTCAAACACATATCCCATATCAACCGCACTAATTTTCTCAGGGGAAAAATCACCCTTATCTGTACAAAAATCAGAGATTACCTGGTACAGAAGACCTGCTTCTTCCATGTGTTTAATCTGAGAATCAAAATCCATACGTGCAAGAATATCCTGAATGTTATCTGAAAATCCATTCAGATACGCCTTGAAATTATCTACAATGTTTTCAGGGTCAGCAATCAATGTCTTGAATGTAAATGGACTTGTATTGTAAAACTGATAGCCTGACGCTTTACGCAGGAAACCATCTTTTACAGCCAGCTTTTCTACTTTTTTGTATGTATCAAGAACCGCCTGATGTGTTGGCAGTAAGCAATCATGAAAACGCTTGATTACTGTCATAGGCAGGATAACAAGACCATATTCATGTGGTTTGTATGCACCTACAAGGTCATCTGCAACAGACCATACAAGAGCTGCTGTATCATTAGAATTTTTACCAACGCTTGTAATTAACTCATCACTATTCGCCATTGTGTTTTCTCCTTTTCCACTTTCCTTCTAAAATCCCTCAGACTTTAAAAATTTATCTAATATATCGACCAACACATCTTTCATATTTGTATCGTTTGCAACACAATACATTTTCAAACGTTTTTTCATATCCTCTGTTAAGTAAAACTGTATTGGTACTTTCTTCTGTTGTGGTGTAGCCTGCTCCACCATATTATTCTTATTTATCATCAAAAATTTCCTTTCTCGCCGAAATCATTTATTTATGATTTCATACTATCATGATTTCATCAGACACTCAAGGAAGATTATTTCAAAACCGATAAATCATATTATCCGAGCGCATGTCTATGTAAATCCATATAATATAAGTCGTCTCGTTTGTTTTTATTTTCTTCTATAACAAATTCACCACCACCCGATCCACTCCACGCAGCTTCAACATTTCCTCCATTCTTTTCCACACATCCAAATCCACCCCAAACAACGAATTATACCTCCCCACCATCCGCAAATGCTCCGGATACAAAAACGCCTGTTCTTCACAGAATCTGGGACACTTCCGCACCGGCACTTGGGCTCCTCGGCTTCCTTCGACACAAGTTGCATACATTGGACAATACTGCGAGGTATTGGTCTGATAAAAGGGAAGATGAAGACTGTTTTTCCCTTCCGGGAACTTCCCGGTACTGGTATCGCCGCAGCTCTCCCATTCATACCGTTCCATCCGAAATTCTTCTTTTAAATATTCCTGGTAAAACGCCGCATGAACGCTGTTTTGTTCAAACAGTATACGTTCTCCCAGCTTATAAGCCATCCGCGGATCTTTTTTCCGCTTGTTGAGCAGCACGCCAAGGCCGAGGGAAAACACCGGAAACTGAGCTGCCAGATGAGCCGTTCCCCAGTCATTTACGACAAGCTCGATGGTTTTGTTCTTTTGTTCACACCATCTGGCAAGATGCTGCAGACGTGCTTGTGTTTCCGACAGATTTTCTTCCAGCAGGAAAGGAAAGACCAGCGTAACCGCAAACGACTCCCGGCAGGCTTTGTCCATCATTACAAACAGTTCCTCTTCTTTCGGCGCCAGATGCGGGCAAAAAGCATTTCCTATATAGAGCCGGTCCGGGTGAAAAAGCGGCGGATCTGGAATCTGGTTTTTCCGAAAATAAGCATCAAAAAACACTGCACTTTCCATCGAAAGATACGCCTCATACCATTCCGGCCGGTCCAGTTCGAGCGCCAGCTCAATCGGCTGCCCGGATCCGGCAGCACTATTTTGCAATGCCACAAAGGTTTCCTTCGTAATTCCGGAAAACCATACCTTTTTCTGCCCTTCCAGGCTTTCCAGATGAAACGCATCCTGCTCCGCAGGATATCCTGTCATCTGCTCTGCCAGGGCGGCATCATCGTCCTCCATTTTCCAGCGGATATACTGGCTGTATTGCAGGGCAAGGTGCTGTACCGCATTTCGATAATCTTCCTGTTCCGTAGCGAAGGTATAAACAACATCAAAATCTTCCTCTTTTTCCTGCAGAAAAGTCGCATCACGAAGAAGAATCCGCTGGTAGAATGCCGTTTTCTGATCATAAAATGCCAGTTCCCACGGTGCGTTTTTCTGCTCCGCCGTAGCCGGTGCCGCAAGGCGGGTCTGAAAGCCATATTCTGAAATTGCCGTGATCCGCACTTCCCTTTTTCCCCAGTATCCCGCCAGAATTCCAAACGGCAGCATGGAAATCCATGGCCATTGGCTGATTTCTTTTTCCCGTTCTTTTTTCTGTTTCATTGATTCAAATCTCCCGTTTTCTGATACCATCCAGTATACCTGTTTTCTTGGAAAACTCAAATAAAAAAATCCATCCATACCCGGAAGCAGTCTCATCAGAAACCTCCTGTTATGGATGGATTTTTATCATTATTTTGTAAACGTCTCAATCAGCTCTTTGGCATCATCATATCCCTGGCCTTCCAGTTCTTTCTGATACCACTCGTCCACGCCGTCTACTGCCTGTTTGAACGAATCGATGTCCATATCCTCATAATTGGTAATGGCTACACCATTCTCATTCTGCCAGCGGTTCATGATTTCATCATCACCGGTGCGGTTAATCTCGCGCTCGTACTGTGTTGCCAGACGACCGCACTCATCGATCACTTCCTGCTGCTCCGGTGTCATACTGTCATAAATGTCTCCGTTAATACAGAAGAACAGACAATCATAAATTGCATTCCACATCGAGCAGTACGGCTGTACTTCCTGTACGCTGGCTGCGTCGATAGCCGGCAGCGGATTCTCCTGACCTTCTACGGTTTTCTGCTGCAGGGCGGTGTAGGTCTCGGACCAGTTCATGTTGGTCGCATCGGCGCCCCAGCGTTTGTAGCACTCCATCAGCAGGTTACTTCCTGCGACACGGATTTTCAGGTTTTTCATATCATCGACGGTTTTTACTTCCTGCTTGCTGTTGGTCAGCTGGCGGAAACCGTTCTCAGCGATTCCCATGCAGTGCAGGCCGTACTCATCGAGGATTGCTTTTAATTTTTCACCTGCTTTGCCGTCCAGTTTTGCATCCGCATCTTCTACGGAATCAAACAGGAACGGAAGGGATACAACGTTAAATCTCGGATCAAATGCAGAGTAAATCAGGTTGCTGTGCATGGAAATCTGTACCGGATCTCCATCGATCAGTGCCTGGATACCCTCGGACTGGTTTCCATTGGTCAGCTGGTCTGCAGCGTATACGTTGACTTTGATCTTGCCGCCGGTTGCTTTTTCGATCAGTTCTCCAAACTTCCGGCCGCCTTCTGCCCAGGTACTGGTTTCTGTCGTGGAGCAGGTGAAGTTCCAGGTCTGCTCCGGCCAGTCGAGATCGCTTCTGTCTTCTACATCATACGTACCTGCAGAAGAAGTATCTTTCTTGGTAAAGGCCTCGATCAGATCTTTGGCATCGTCATAACCTGCGCTTTCCAGTTCCTTCTGATACCACTCATCCACACCGTCTACGGCCTGTTTGAAGGAATCGATGTCCATATCTTCGTATTTGGTGATCTTGACACCGTTCTCGTTCTGCCAGCGGTTCATGATCTCATCGTCACCGGCACGGTTGATGGCACGTTCGTAGTCTACTGCTTTCTGTCCGGCCTCATCGACAACTTTCTGCTGTTCCGGAGTCAGATTGTTATAGATATCTCCGTTAATACAGAAGAACAGGCAGTCATAAATCGCATTCCACATCGAGCAGTACGGCTGTACTTCCTGTACGCTGGCTGCGTCGATAGCCGGCAGCGGATTCTCCTGACCTTCTACGGTTTTCTGCTGCAGGGCGGTGTAGGTCTCGGACCAGTTCATGTTGGTCGCATCGGCGCCCCAGCGTTTGTAGCACTCCATCAGCAGGTTACTTCCTGCGACACGGATTTTCAGGTTTTTCATATCATCGACGGTTTTTACTTCCTGCTTGCTGTTGGTCAGCTGGCGGAAACCGTTCTCAGCGATTCCCATGCAGTGCAGGCCGTACTCATCGAGGATTGCTTTTAATTTTTCACCTGCTTTGCCGTCCAGTTTTGCATCCGCATCTTCTACCGAATCAAACAGGAACGGAAGAGATACGACGTTAAATCTCGGGTCAAACGCAGAGTAAATCAGGTTGCTGTGCATCGAAATCTGTACCGGGTCTCCGTTCATCAGTGCCTGGATTCCCTCGGACTGGTTTCCGTTGGTCAGCTGGTCTGCGGCGTATACATTGACTTTGATCTTGCCGCCGGTTGCTTTTTCCATGAGCTCGCCGAACTTGCGTCCGCCTTCTGCCCAGGTACTGGTCTCTGTGGTGGAGCAGGTAAAGTTCCAGGTCTGCTCTTCCCATCCAAGGTCACTGTAATCAGCGATATCATTGTAATCCTCATTGCCGGAGGAAGTTCCATTTGTACTGCTATCCGCACCATCGCTGCCGGAAGTATCGGAATTCGTTGCTGCAGCTACGGTTCCGGTATAAGCTCCGTCTTTTGCCAGTGCTTTTGGAAGGAACGTGGAAATCTGCGGAACATACGTAATCAGAAGCAGAACTGCTACCGATGCTGCGATCATTGGCATAACGGCTTTGGAAATCTGCTGAATGGTAACTTCCATTCCTTTTTTCAGTTTTACGGAAATGGCGACAAACAGGTTGACACCGACCGGCGGAGTTACCTGTCCGATGGCCAGGTTGACCGTTGCCACGATACCGAATGCTATCAGGTCATAGCCAAGGGCTTTGCAGACCGGAAGCATAATCGGGATGAAAATATACATGGCAGAGTTTGCATCGATAAAGCATCCTGCAATCAGGAAAATGATATTGACAATCAGAAGGAATACAAACTGGTTATGAGCAACGCTTCCAAGAAGATCCGACGCTGCCTGCGCAATACCAAACTTTGTGCAGACAAAGGAGAACAGAGAAGCACTTGCGACGATCAGCATAATTCCACCAGTTGTTTTGGCAGAATCTACCATCAGATCCCACAGGTCTTTCAGTTTGATCTCTTTATAAATAAAGATTCCGACAAACAGACCGTATACAACGGAAACGGCAGCTGCCTCGGTCGGGGTGAAAATACTTCCATAGATACCGCCAAGGATGATGACCGGCATTAAGAATCCCCAGAAAGCATCTTTAAAAGCATCCCATCTTTCTTTGGCTGTTGCTTTTTTCTGGGTCGGCTGAATGTTGTGTTTCTTTGCCTCCAGAAGAACAACTATGACAAGGGCCACACCCATCAGAATACCAGGAACGATACCTGCTGTGAACATATCGGCGATGGATACGCCTGTGATGGATGCATAAACAACGAATGCAATACTCGGCGGTATGACGATCGCAATCGAACTTGATGTCGCCATCAGGGCCGTGGAAAACGGAGCAGAAAATCCGCCTCGCTCAATCATGGCAGGGATCAGAACCATACCAAGTGCTGCTACGGTTGCCGGACCGGAACCGGAAATCGCACCAAAGAAGCAGGCTACGATAACGCATACGATGGCGATACCGCCTTTTTTATGGCCGACGCAGGTGTCGACGAAACGAATCAGTCGTTTGGAAATGCCCGCTTTTGCCATAATGTTTCCGGACAATACAAAGAACGGAATGGCAAGGAGCAAAAATTTACTGATACCGGAATACATATTGGTTGCTACGATGGTCAGGGATGTACCGGAGTACAGGATCGCGCAGATCGAAGACAGACCAAGGCAGATGCCAATCGGGATACCAAGGATCAGAAAAACAAAGAATGAAAGAAAAAGAATTGCACTGATCATTTTTTCTGTCCCTCCTCTTTTGCTTTTACGAATGTATCAATCAGATATTCGATCATGTGCAGCGTCATGCAGGCTGCGCCGATCGGTACGAAAGACCAGAAAATCCATTCCGGCCAGTTTAAAACGAACGTTCTCTTTCCGTTGGCAAGCTGGGTCAGTACCTTGTCCATGCCGTATTTAAACAGAACTACGGTAAAGGCAACACTAAATGCTGTGTTGACAACCAGCAGGATTCTTCTCGCCTTCGCAGAAAGACGGTCCGGCAGTAAAGAAAGATTGACCAGCTCTCCGTCACGGGCAGCGAGCGCTGCAGCGAGAAGTGTAATCAGGACAAATACCGCAACAACGAGTTCCTCGGTAAATGACCAGGACTGATGCAGTACCTTACGGGAAAGAACGTTTCCCACCGTAAGCACAACAATCAGGATCGTGGACAGCACGAGAACCAGTTTCTCAACAAATGCCAGTCCATTCATGATTTTTTTGTACACTTTCATATGTTTCCTCCCTTTTCCCGCTGTCGGATACAATGTTCCAGCAGGATCTATTCTTTGCCAGGCTGTATTACCGGGGTGAATTTGCAGCTGACAAACAAAAAAATCCGCCCCTCAACGAGGGACGGAACTGTTCTTTTCCCGCAACCACCCTTGTCTCTTCTTTGAAACAAGCACGAATACAACGCACAAGCATACGCGGTTTCTGTAACGGGAAACTCCCGTGAAAACCTACTGGAATTCCGGCACATAGTACGATACACGGCCGATTCGTTGGGCTTTCCTTCTCCAAGATGATTTTCAATCCAGATTCGTTGCTGTCTCGCACCTTTCCGGCAGCTCTCTGAAAACGATTTGTCTGCATTTACTTTTTCTTTTCTCAGAATTTGCTTTTACACGACAGAAGCAATTTTAACGCGATTTTTGTTGATTGTCAAGAATTGGCTGGAAAAATTTGTCGATTTTTTGAAAAACCGCATTTTTTTCGGTTTTGGACCTTTTTCTTGCATCTTTTCCATATCTTTTATATAATAATCTGCGGTATCCGAAATATGCAGCCTGATTTTTCATCTCGATCTTCCAACATCAGTCCTGCTTATTCATGAAAGGATGATTTTTATGATAAAAAAACTGATTTCCTTTTTTCAAAAAGATGCAGTGCTTACCGTCTCTTTTTTTCTTGCAGTGCTTTCCTGCTTTTTCTGTCCTCCCGGTCCACAGTATCTTGGCTATCTGGATTTTCATACTCTGATCCTGCTGTTCTGTCTGATGCTGATTGTCGCGGGCCTGCGGGAATGTGGCGTATTTGACTGGCTTGGCACCAGTCTTCTCCGGCATGTAAACTCAGAACGGATGGTTGCTCTGCTTCTGATTTCCCTGTGCTTTTTCTGCAGCATGCTGATTACCAATGATGTCGCTCTGATTACCTTTGTTCCGTTTGGCATTCTGCTTCTGCGAATGTGCCATATGGAGCAGAAAAAAATACTTCTTGTCACCTTTATGACCATGGCTGCAAACCTTGGCAGTATGTTTACTCCTATCGGCAATCCGCAGAATCTTTATCTGTATTCGCTTTCCGGACTTTCCCTTTTGCAGTTTCTGCTTATGATGCTGCCTTATACTCTGGGTGCTGCAGTTCTTTTTCTGATCTGCATTTTTCTGTTTTTCTCCGGAAAAAAAATTTCCGTTTCCCTGGGGAAAAAAGCGATTACTCATCCGCGGCAAATCGCAGTTTTTGCAGCTCTTTTTTTCTGCTGTATTCTTACGGTTGCCAAACTTCTCCCGCATAGTATTCTGCTTCTGATCACGATTGCCGGGATCTGCCTGGTGAACCGCAGCCTTTACCGCAGAGCAGACTACTCTCTTTTGTTCACTTTTGTGTTTTTCTTTCTTTTTATTGGAGTTTTTATGTTTGTTGCGTATGGACAAACAAAAAAATCCTGTATACATATGATAATGCTGGTAATCGCATTGCCAGGCAAGTAGTACAGGTTCCTATACGTTCATTTAGTCAGTTGAATGAAAATGAGGAACCTCAAAATGAAGAATCATGGAATGATAAACTGTCTCGTAATAAAGTTAATATTTATCCAAACCCTGTTCGAACAGAATTAGTTGTATCTATAAGTGAGCTTCCCGAGCCAGGATATGGTCAACTGATTATGTTTGATATGGAAGGACAACAAATGTATAAAGGCGATGTAACAACAACATATACTATTGTTCAAATGGAAAGTTTCGAAACAGGTGTTTATATTATGAAACTTATGTTTGGAGAGCAACAATCTATTTGGAAAATTATTAAAAAATAATCTGTATATCTATGAAAGCAAAAAAATATGAGTTGCCGACGCATCGCTTATTGACATTTTGTGTATGTTTCTTTATGTTCTTGTTGTATTGTTGTAAGATAGATGCCCAGACGTACAATTATACAAAGTCTGGTTTTCAACCTTGGAAGGCTGTTTCTGACTCAACAACAATAGACTTACCTATAGATTCAGTTGTTAGCCTTGAGCCATTGGTTCCTCAAGTTTCTCGAAAACGGAAAAAAATAGTACAGTCTTTGGCAACTACTACTGATCCATTTTCACACATACCAACTTCTATCAACATTGACACAAGTAAAGATGTTGGTGAGATACCTTTTTCCTCGGGTCTCTCTTCGTCAGGAGGGGTAACATATAGTATTCCAATTGTTGGGGCTCCCGGACGTAATGGTTTTCAACCTAATATTTCTATTAACTATAATAGTCAAGGCAGCAATGATGTACTTGGGTATGGTTGGTCTATAGGAGGTTTATCTGCAATCTCTCGTGTCCCTAAAAATATATATTACGATGGGAAAACAGAACCCATAGCACTTGATAATAATGATGCTTTTATATTGGATGGTATGAGATTACTTATAGATGGTAACGATTGCGAACCAGAGCAAGGTAATATGCACATATTATTTGGAACAGAAGATTTTCAGTTGACATATTTCTTTGCAGAATATCCGGATGGAACAAAAGCGATGTATCGTAAACATGGAGATTTTTTATTTCCACTTACACAATTAACAGATGCAGCTGGTAATATTATTGATTTTATTTATGAAATGGATAATAATAGATGTTACATAGATAAGATTCAATACGGGGCACATATATCTGGTAGTTCTCATTTTGCTGATATATCATTCTCTTATAAATCTCGTACAGATGTTCTTATTGGGTATGAAAAAGGTGTTGAAATAAAGCTTTCGCGTTTATTAGATAAGATTGAATGTCATAATGGTACTTCTCTGTTACATACTTATACATTTACATATCAGACAGATAAAGTTTCTTTATTGACACAGGTTGATTGCGACAATTTGAATCCATTACGGTTTTATTATGGATATAGTGATAATACGCGTGAATATTTTGGCTTAGGTTATGCAGAATTGGCAACCGGTTATATTGATTATCTTCCAATGACTTTGGCAAAAGGGAAAATGAATTATGGTATGGAAGATGATGCATTAGTAGCTTATCCTCAAAGAAGTACTTGTTATTTATATAAACCAGATAAGAATAGCCCTGTTAGGTATGCTTCTTCTTATCATCCTGAACAGGAATTGTTATTTTATAAATCTTTATCAGAAGAATATCCGGAAGTTGAAAAAATAATAGCGGGAGATGGTTTCCAGTTATTGACAATGTTTGATGTGGATGGTATGTCGGGAGATGAAGTTGTGAAAATAAACAATAGTGTTGAAAATGGTACTGATCGATTGTATATCCGAACCTATAAATCAGCTCCTGGAATCCCTATAACTCTTTCTTCTACTATAACATTTGATAGCGATGCTGCCGGTGAAGGTTTTTGGCCTAAGGGGTATTATCCCGGAGATTATAATGGGGACGGAAAAATAGAGTTACTTGTTGTTTCTATGAATAAGCCCTTGGGGTTGGATAAGGAATCTAAATGCTATCTATTTGATCTTAGTACAGGTCAGACTTTGTATAATATGCATGTGTTTAATTTCGATGTTCAGAATAGTGCTATTATTCCCATGGATGTGGATGGAGATGGGAAAACTGATATTTGTCATATTCGTGATGGCGGGATAGATGTTTATTCGTTTACAAAAGAGGATAATGTATATTCCTTAAATCCTAAATTTAGTTCTGCTACTTTAACTTATCAGATGTTAGAAAATCGGTTACTTATTCCTGGTGATATTAATGGGGATGGTAAAGTTGATTTTTTACTTTCTCCAGAGGAATATGAATCATCCTCATCTAATAGTTTAAATATATGGACTATTTTTTCTTCTACAGGGCAAGGTTTTTCTGCTTGGGAACAGCAACATATAAATTATTATGAGGGTCATGACTTTATATTACAAGATGCCAATTCGGATGGATTGGTGGATCTTATAGAAAGAGATTCAGAACTTGATCTACTGAAAGTGTATTTTAATAAAGATGGATGGAATTTTGAACAAAATTCAAGTGGAGATATGCTTATCGAACCTTACAGTCGATTTGTCGCTTCGTCTGTTGCATTACCTAATTATTATAATTTTTTGTTAAGTGTTTGTAGTAGTAGTATTTATAAATTTTATTTTAGTAAAAATGAGTCTAAACAACGTTTACTGACAGGGGTAGTCAATAGTTTGGGGATTATACAGAAGAATACTTATTATCGGTTAAATGATGATTTTTCTGTCCAGGAAGGCGGAACTCCATTCTATCAAAAGGGTACTAATGCATCTTTTCCTTATGAGAACTTTCAGGGTCCATTATGGACTATTTACAAACAAACTTCTACATTGGATGGTACCGAATTTTCTGCCATGTCGTATGAATATGAAAATGCCATTTTGCATCGTCAAGGATTAGGTTTTTGTGGCTTTACTAAAATACTTTCTTATGATATGGTACGTAATAGACTATCGACACGTACGTTTGATCCATTTCAGCGGGGAGTCTTGATAAAAGAAGTTTCTCCAGTCTCCGAAATAAATTATAGTTATAATGTAGATACAAATTCTAATACTTTTTGGCGAAAGACAAAGATAAATCTTACTTCTGTGACTACTGAAGATTTGTTAACAAATACTACATTGTCAAAGCGGTATGGGTATGATGAATATAATAATCCCATTTCAGAAACCCATTATATTGGTG
>ERZ780168.1635-NODE-1635-length-22349-cov-3.996950_pt1 | contig 22349 bp, 20 predicted proteins | sample MGYA00510981_ERZ780168 | MGnify/ENA primary metagenome ERZ780168 (study PRJEB29588, sample SAMEA2158769) | human gut metagenome | biome: human gut; feature: human-associated habitat; material: faeces | place: Denmark | collected 2008/2010 ...
GTGTTAGCATTTTTCTTTATCTGATTTCTTGATAAAGGAGATTTTTGTTTTGATATATATCGGTCAAGCACTTCTTCTAATTTTTTGAAGTTACAACATCTTTTTGCAAGATATTTGTTATCATCAGCATTTTCTGTAATTATATTATAAAGAGAATTAGCACGCTTAATTATGATATCAGAATTTGTCTGACACCAAGTAAGCTGATTAGCCATAAGCTGTTTATAAACTACTGTCTTATGATTGTCAGTCGGTTTAATCGAAATATCAATTTTATGTATTAAGGACAAATCGACAGGCAACATATTATTTATATTCAACCCACCGATAACTTTATTAGCACCGTTTTCATCTTTTACCGACGGATGACGAATTTTCAAAAAATCAATTGAGTTCTTTTTATTTTCAAATTTTTCCTTCGGAGAGGTTAGAGGAACACAATACATTCTGTCATTTACCAACACAATAACACCGACAAACGGTCTGTTAGATTTATGGATTTGGGGTGAAGTGGACATAACATTGCTGTCCTTTTGAGAAAGGTTTCTCACATACTTTAAATCAATCGAATAAAAATTAAGTCTTTGTTGCTTCATAAAATCACTCCAAAAAATAAAGGGACTGAAAAACAGCCCCTTTACAGATTAAAAGTTTCCACTTATACGGTAGGACTCACCTCTTGTAATGCTTCCACTTATACGGTAGGACTCACCTCTTGTAATGCTTCCACTTATATGGTAGGACTCACCGCTTTTTACAGAAATCAAAAGATTTCCATACAATAGGACTAAAGCCTATCACCACCTATATTATACACTAATCCGAGAATTATGCAAGCATTTTTCTTTCACAGTTTAAAAAAACTAATGGCTAATTCACCTAATCCGTCCCCGATATTCTCAAACCAATCAGCAATTGTTTCTCCAAGAGTAGAAATAATATAGGTTGACATAGCAAACAGCCACAAAATACCGATTACTACACATCCGTCAAGCAACGGAAAAGTCCCGTTTTGTATCCATCCTACCACAACTACTGTTCCGCTAACCGCAAATATAGTGGCAAAAACGGAAATAACAATATAAATCATTCCGCTTGCTACAGATACAAAAACTAACAAATAAGAAAGCAGATAAAACGCTCCTTTTAATAGGAAAGCAATTATCAGAACTGCAAGTTTTACAGGAAACAGCAATACTTTAAGAAGTATCAGAAGTATTACCTTTGCCATATTGCACGCCCCCTCAGTTAAATCAATAATACTCAATCTCTCCGCATTCTGTACACTTTCTGCCGACAACTTCGGTTTTGGTTTCATAGTGAAACTTTTCAGGTACAGTTACAGTCTTTGTGCCGACTTGAACATTGACAGTTACAACTTTATAAGAACCGTATTTTCCTCCATTCTCAATTTCATCAAAAATATGTTCCAAATTGTCTGTAATATCCGCACCGCAATCATTACAAATTGCTCGACCCTGTTTCTCGTAAATCGGTTCTTCGTAGGTATAGGCTTCCTTATCCACAACCTTTACTTTTGTTTCTTTGGTTACATTTTGCCAAGTGTGAGTATGCTCCGCAGGAGCTGAAATATATTTTACGGATTTGCCCTTTGAATCATATCCGCTTGTGAACTTAGTTGCAGATGAGTTGATGCACCTTACCGTGTAGGTGTAATTTTTGCCTGATGAAACATCCTTATCAATATATGAGGTTGAAGTTGTATCGACCATTCTTGTCCAGCCTTTACTGCCTTTGTAGTAAACTCTGTACTGCTCTGCACCGTTTGATTTGTTCCAACTGATTTTTACACCGCCGTCTACGCTCTCGGCTTTGGTAATCTTCGGAGTTGCAAGATTAGAGCTGACTGCTCCGACAACCGTAGATGATACTGCTGTTGCCGACAGAGAAATTACTGCCGCCATAGCTACTGATAATAATGCCTTTTTCATTGATAATCCTCCTTAAAAAAATTTTGTTATTTCTTCTTTTTTACAGCCATAACACCGACCGTTCCGCCTCCGATGACAATCAGACCTCCGATAATTGACAACACCACTATCTGTTCTGTACTCATTCCGTTGTCATCTGCTGTGGCTTCGCCTTCTGCCGTTGTCGGCTGTGTTTCTGCATCTGCTTCAGTTTCTTCTCCGATAACATCAGAGCTTTGTTTGGCTACCGCTTTTTCATAGTAGGTTTTATCCTGTTTCTGTGTAGCTGATTCTGTTGTAACGGGAGCTTCGGTTGTGAGATTTTTTTCATAATCAGGATGATACCTGTCATACGATTCAATTACTTTGCCGTCAGAATCTGTTCTTGTAAACTTATCTGTTTCGGCATCATAAGTCCACAGATATTTACTGCCGTCTGTATATGTTTCATAGATTTTTCCGTCATCGCCGTAATCTATGGTATCAACACCTTCAAGCTCTTTCTTCATATACTCAATAAATTCATTGGCTACATTGGCAATGGATACACCGTGATTTAAAGGAGTATAGTCCTCAAGATAATTTTTAAGATAAAACTTATCACGAGAAGCAATAACCGCAGTAATGTCATCTAACGGTTTACTGTGGTCGTGACCGTTTAAAAGCTGTAAATCAGCGTAAACATTCCACACCTCGTTGTAAAGCTCGTCTTTGGTACATTCGTATGCTTTTTTGTATGGATGTGACTTTGCGGAAACAACAAAGGTTGAAATTACCGCAAGCATTACCGCAACAGCGATAACGCAAATTCTTTTTTTGTTTTTCATTTGCTGCCATCCCTTTCATTTTTAAGGATTCTTAAACCCTTTCTGATTATATTATACATCATTTAGGGGTAAAGTCAAGTATTTTTGGAATTTTTTCAAAAAAGTTTTATTTTTTCTGCCAACGGTCAAAGAAGAGTACATTTTCATATTGCAAGATAAAGCTTTGTGTTGAATGAAAATTACCGGGTGTGCTGTCATAATAATCCTTTGTACACATATAAAACAGCCTGTGCCTGACCGCAAGGTTGTTATCATCGAATATGTATTTGACAGCATTAACTGCGTTCTGCGAACGGTTGGCAGTTGAGCCGACATATCCCATACCTTTAATTACAGCCGATACGGAAGTATAGCCGTCATACACTATGGCACACTTGATTGACTGAGCAATAAGGCAAGAGCCTACATAACTGCCGCCAAATTCGCCCGTAACAATTCGTTCAAGCATATCCCTGTCCTTATCCGACAGCTTTACCATAGGTAATTTAAAGTCTTTGTTATCATATTTTGTTTTGATAAGATAGCTTGTTTTGTTATTATAAGATTTATTGATAATATCAATATTCCTGTTACCTTTAACTATAATCTTATCGGTCGGATATGTCAATACTTGTTGCTTAATACATTTATGTGATATAAGTTCGCCGTTTACATATTTATCCTTATATATGTATTCTGTACTGCCCGGTTTGCCTTTTTGGAGCATTTTGGTTTGTCCGACAAAAAGTTTGTCCGACTCCTGTTCAACAGTTTTGTATGGGATACATTTGTATATCGGATAGCAAGCATAATTAACACGGTCAATTTTAATCTCTTGACCGAGATAGACCGTGTCTGATAAATCAGCATTTAATATATCATCATCCGAGAGTGATATATTAAGATAATTTAGTGCATTGCTAACTGTCCCCATAGGCACATAATAATCTTTGCTTACATCATCTACGGTTATATGTATTCCTATTTCGGGATTTATAAGTCTGTTATCAACAACAGACTGCCCATTATGAGCAGTCTGTGTTGTTGCACCTGCTATGGGTGCTGTATTGAGTAACGCTGTCATAGATATTATGACAGACAAAAAGGAGAGCTTAATTGTTGTATGTATAAATTTGTTCATAATCCACCTAACTGTTATTATTCCTTGTTATGTTTTCCGGTTGCTGACGGTCATATTGTTTTGATTTATCGTTGTCGGCAATTGTTCGTGCATTTTGAAGAATTTGGTTTCTGCTGAGTAAAAATGACCGTTTGTTTTTTCGTTCCGTGACTTCGGTTTGCCGTAACTCATTGTCAACGGCAGTATTGTCCTGTTGCTTTTCAATCTCTTTGATACCCACCTCATCAATATCAAGATTGACTATACCGTTCAGAGCTTCGGCGACATCATCCTTGCCAAGCTCACAATTGTTGATGTAAGCCTGACAAAGGATCTGCTTCATATCGGATGGGTACTGCTCAAGCTGAGAGATAGATATATTAAGAGCTTCTGCTATTTGTGGATACAGCTTGTCGGTGTCGGCAGTCTGTTCTTGTCTTGAGCGTTCTCGTTCCATAGTTTACTTCCTGTAAGATTTTTTAGATTTTGAAGAGCTTGAAAAAACAAACTCTGTTTTAAAATCTGAGTTAAGTTTAATAGCTGCATCAAAGGATTCGCCTAATTTGGATTTCAAGCCCTTGAGCGTATCCGTTTTGCCTTTGGTAAGGAGCTTTACAACCTGTGTCACTGAAAGGTTCTTGCCGCGGACATTTTTCCAAACGACAAAATCACACTCTTTGTTTTCACAAGAATATGATTTCGGATATGACAATACTTTCTGTCCGCATTTTGGACAAATGCCGACTGTTTCCCAACGGGTAAAATGTTTACTGTTGTCAACTTCGCTGTATGTATCAACAAGATACTTTACGCTGTCCTCAATCTGATTCATAAATTCATCGGCACTTGAAGCACCTTTTTCAATGTGTTGCAAAGCGGTTTCCCATACAGCCGTCATTTTCGGAGATTTGACATCATCGGGAACACAGTCTATGAGCTGAATGCCTTTTTCGGTCGGCAGAATTTTCTTACCATCACGCTGTATGTATTGTCGCTTAACAAGGTTTTCGATAATGCCTGCACGGGTTGCAGGAGTACCGAGTCCTTTTTTTTCAACATTGCTATCTTCAACATAATCGGTATTTCCGGCTGTTTCCATAGCTGATAGCAGGGTTGCATCTGTATATTGTTTAGGTGGTGAAGTGAAGTGTTCTGATACGCTTGCAGGTACGGAGCAATATTTACTGTTACGCTGTATTTTATCAGGCACTTCATCTCCGCAACACAACTTATCTACTTCGTTTTTATCTTTTTCTTTAGCAGATATGTCAATAAATTTCCAACCGAGATTAACGGGATATGTTGCTTTGGAAACAAATGGTTTATCGCTGTTATTAGATTTTAATTCACAAGTGAATGTACGATATACATAATCATCACCTGTTGCAACACAAAGTCTGACGGCAAGCATAAACAATATATTATATTCAGCTGTCGGCAATGACGATAAGTCATAGCTTGTTATCTGTTCAGTTGGCAGTAATGCGTGGTGGTCTGATACCTTTGCGTTGTTGATAACTTTTGTAACATCAGTGGGTGTCTGTGGTATTTTTTCATATACACCGTAAACGCTTTCAATAAGATTTTTTGCTGTAGATTCCATATCATCAGTAATATAGTTACTGTCCGTGCGAGGATATGTAGCAAGCTTCTTTTCGTAAAGCGACTGCAAATAATCAAGCGTTTGCTGTGCGGTATAACCGTAAATGCTGTTTGCATCACGCTGCAAAGCAGTTAAATCATAGAGTTTTGGCGGAGCAACAGACTTTTGTTGCTCCGTTAAATCAACAACCGTAAAATCCGACTTATCAACACATTCAGCAAGCTTGTCAGCTTCATACTCCGACTTAAAGTCATCAACGCTTGTTGCCTTAAAATCACCGCAATCAATATCAACCTTGTAAAACGGCTCTTTCACAAAGTTTTTAACCTTGTTGTTTCGGTCAACAATCATTGCAAGGGTGGGTGTTTGTACTCTGCCAATGTTGAGCAACAAACCGTACCGTACAGAAAACAGCCTTGTGGCATTCATCCCAACAAGCCAATCGGCTTTAGCTCTTGCAAGTCCTGCACGGTATAGATTGTCATATTCCGAGTCATCTTTAAGCTCGGAAAAAGCCTTTTTAATAGCTTTTTCCTCAAGAGATGAAACCCACAATCTTTTGACCGGCTTTGTACAGCCCGTTTTGTAATACATATAACGGAAAATACATTCGCCTTCCCGTCCTGCATCGGTTGCACATACAATTTCATTTACATCATCTCGTTCAATCAGGCTTTTCAGAACATAATACTGAGATTTTGTCGAACCGCCAACCGAAAACTTCCACTTTTCAGGGATAATGGGTAGGTTTTCAAACTTCCACGGTTTTTCGGCAAACCTATCCCCGTAGGCAACCGGGTCATCAAGCTTGACAAGATGACCCAAACACCACGATACGATATACCGGTCATTGTATAAATAGTTTACACCTTTTTTATTTGCACCGAGGACAGTCGCAACAGTATTTGCAACTGACGGCTTTTCGGCAATAACCAATACTGACATAATTATTTACTCTCCGATTCTTCATCTTCGTTGATTTCAGGCTGATAATCAAAATCTTCGTCTGTGTATTCGGATTCATTGTTTGACGATTTTTTACCGCCTTTGCCCTTAAGCTTATAAAAAGCAAAGCCAATACCACCGAGAATTACAATGCCTATTACAAGATAAATCATATACTGATTGTTGCCTGATGATGTACTGTCGGTATTATCTGTTGTCTGTGCTTCTTCATCGGGAGCGGTTGTAGGCTCTGAAGTATCCTCACCTCCGCTTGATACATTGCTGTCATCTTTTGCAAGCTTATCAAGGTCGGCTGTATCAACCTCGTTCAGAAAGTAAACATTGTTTTCAGTTTTTGTCTTATCAATAATGACATAAAACACATCATCATCTCTTGTTGTTACGGCAATAAGCTGATATGTACCGTTTTCCATCACGATTGTTTCATCTGCGGCAAGATTTGCGTTGCCTGTTGTATTCTTCGACCAATCGTAATTTGTTTTGTTGTCATCTGAGCTTGAACTGCTTTCGCTGTTGTTTGATGATGAATTGTCTGCATTATCAGAATGGTCGGAATTATCCGATGTATTACTGCTGTCGGAAGCAGATGATTCTTCACCTTTAGTTGTTTGTGCGGCAGAAACCGATGCCATACTGCACAATGACATAGATAGGCACATAGCTGCCGTCATAAGGACAGCAAGTAATCTTTTATACGGTTTGCGTTTCTTTTTCAACATTTGAACCTCCTAATTCTCTGATAATATCAATAATATCCTGTTCGGTGAGATTATTCTCTTTGAGGAGCTTAATTATTTTTAAATCCTCATTTAAGGTTGATACCGTACAGTTATTAGCTTTGATAATTGTCATAAATTCTTTTTCCTCTAATTCGCTGATTTGCTTTTCAAGGGATTTCTTTTTTGCAATCAATGAATTGATTTTTTCAGTAAGTGCATTTAGACTTTGCCTAAGTGTATCAAGCTTTTGAACGCTGTTTACAGGCATTTTATTTCCTCCTTCAACTTATGCCCCAACGGGGCATAAGTTATTATTTGTTTTCACGGTAAATCAAAAATTGCGGGTCAACATCGTGCCACACCAGACCGTACTTTATTTGCACACCTAAATGTAAATAATTTTGATTAGCCTTAGTATCGTTACCGTCACAATGCTTATAACTATCAACTTTGCCGATATAATCTCCTAATTTAACTTTACTGTCCTTTTTTAAGCCTGTTTTAGGAGTTATATTACCGTATGTCAGTTTAAATGTTCGTGCGGTATCGTTTTCATACCATATGTTACGGTCTTTCTCGGTGACAATAACAATAGTATGATTTGTTGTATCAATACTTTCGACTTTGCTGTCCATAAGTGAATACACATTAGTACCCTTGCTTGCAACAAAGTCTGTGCCGTAGTGCATAGTATTTTGACAATGGCGATTATACCAACTTACTACATCGTAACCGAAGTTGTTATATATGTGGGCATTGGTAAAATTGCCGGGCAGGGGATTACACTCAAAGGACTGGTGCAAGCCGTATGTTGTGGCTGTATTACCGTCATCGTCCTTTTCCTGACAGGATAATATTTGATAATACTGCTTACGCTGTGCATAATCCTCTTTGATTTTTGTTTGAGAAGAATACAGACTTTGACTTTTGGAGTTTAAGACTGCATAAATTGCGTCATCAAAGCTTCTGACTTGTTTGACATTAGTGTAAAGACTGCAATCGGTAATATAGGTATCACGCTTGTAAAATCTGACAGCTTGCCTGTCTTTATCGCCAAAGCGTGTTTTTACATCATCATCAGCCATTGCCCAGTCAAAGTTTTTGCCGTCTGCTGTAAGCTGAGTTTTTCGGTACACACTTGTTCCCGAACCACGAAACCCTAAGAAGCTTTCACCGTCTTTGTTGACTGTTGTATAAAAAGCCGGTATTATACCGCCATCGGGGGCTCTGACCGCTTTACTCAGGTTTTGAAAATAATATCCGGTCTTTGCATAGCTTTTTTTGCTGTTTTTGATTTCACCGGTTGAGTTATCAAAATACACCATCGTACCGCTCGCATATGACTTAATTGCATTCGGTACTCCCAAAGAGCCAAAATCAATATATCCGTATTTCTTACCGTTAGCTGTTGTTACACCCGACCCTTTACAGTAATACAAGTCATCGGACGCATCACCGGGATAAGCATCGTAGGAGCTTAACTCAAGCCAATAAGAACCGTTGACATACTTGTATTTAAAGCTGTATTCTTTATCGAAAAGGTCTTGTAGAATATCATCAAACTTGTCATCATCATAACTCCAACTTTGCTCTTTATCGTCCGCATCGGTAAAATCATAAGTATAGGCACACATAAAAGCAATTAGTTTGTTTGCATCAAAGTCATACACAGGTTCGTAGTTCTGAACGATATTTTTGCCGTAATAATATTTAGTTGGTGTATCGTCCATACTGTCCGTATTGACTTTAAGGCTTTTAAGCCCCTGACGCCATTCGTTTTTGCTTTTGCAACGAATGAGGTTGCTATTATACTCATAAGCAATATTAGTGTACGATTCAATTGCTCTCGACATATCGTAATCATTGCAGTAATAAGTGCCGAGAATGGCAGAGTTTTTTGAAGCTCCTCCGCCGAAAATCATCAAAATTAAAGTAAAGAAAAAAATCACAATCAACAGAGGAGCTGCAACCGCCGCAAAAAACTTAAATATGAAGCCTACAAACTTCTTTGCAATTTCAGCTACCTTTTGAGAGGTTTTAGGCTTTGTTTTTGGTTTGGGCTTTTTGTTGCGTTTTTTGATTTGTTGCTGCCTTTGCAGTTTGCTCTGCCGTTGTTTAAGTTTGTTTTGCTTTTTATTGAGCTTTGGTGTGCGTTTTTGGGATTTATTGATTTTATGGGCTTTAACAGCTTTTTTTACCTGATTACCCTGTTTTGCCATATTGACAACTTTTTGTCCAGCTTTGACAAAATCGTTATCCTGAGCTTCCTGAGCAATTCGATTGCTGAAACGGTATATTCCGCCTTTAGCCATACCGCCCACCGCCATACGCACAAGGCTTTTCGGCTTTGTCAGCTTTTTGAGCTTTTTATTATTTTTAAACTGCTTTTTCGGAATTTTACTGAGCTTTTTATTTAGCTTTAATTCTTTTTTTAGCAGTTTTTTCCTTTTGCCGACCTTACGGGTAATCTTGACTTTTTTCTTAATAACAATGAATTTGCCTGATGATTTACCTTTGATAACCGTTGTACGCTTAAAGCTTCGTGAAACTTTTTTCAGCTTTAGTTTTCGAGCCGAAACAGCTGATTTATAATCCTTTTTCTGAGTCTTAAATTTACGCTTAGCGGATTTATATTTCAGCTTATTCGACTTTGCGGCAAGCTTATATCCCTTGAATTCCTTTTTTTGAGTATGGTGGGATATTAGAGTCTTACGAATATTGTTAAGCGTTCTTACTGTGGTTACGGAAGCAAGAACAGCCTTGCCGGTATCAATCGTATCCGCATTGTACCTTAATTTTTGCTCAAATTTATTCTGAACTAAATCCTTAGCGGTCAGAACAACTGTTTCAGAAGCAAGTGCCGTTCTCCACGCAGCTGATGTAGTGAATTTACGGACTTTATTTACAGCCTTTAAGGAAACCTTTGCACTCTTGCCGAATGTACTTTTCGGACGCATATTGTTAATGCGTTTTGTAATCAGAGGAGGTTTGTCACCCTCAATTCTTCGAGATAAATCATCAATTTTATGCAACAATCCACGCTGTTTGAACGCAGGAGCATCAGCTCTGACTATTTTAAGATGAGTATGATGTGTTTTGATTAAGCGACCGGGCTTTCGCTCAAGTTTTAAATGAAATTCTTTACCGGTCAAGCCCATACCATCACCTCACTATTTCATCTTTTCCTTAGGCGGTTTTAATGCCTTTTTTCGCTTGGTTGGATCTGTGTTCAGCAATTGGAACATAAGGGTATCTTCCGGGAATTCGTCCTCAAACGGAAGAATTGTATCTCCGTAGAACACAAGACCGTGACCGGGCTTCGAGCCTTTAACATACTTGATTTGTGCATTCGATATTTCAAGCTTATTCTGTAAAATCTGACGGTCACCGTCAGATTGATTGAGCATATAAATAAAGTCGGAGTTATCAAGAATGTTTTCTATTTCTGCCGATGACAACAAGTCCTTAACATTTTGTGTAATGCCTGTCGGCACTCCGCCCCATTTACGAAAACGCTTCCACATTTCTACTGAATATCTTGCTGTCTGTTCTTCTCTCAAAAGCAAATGAAACTCATCTATGTAGTAGCGTGTGGTCTTTTTGTTTCGGTTCAGAGCAACTCTGCTCCAAACTTGGTCTTGAATAATGAGCATCGCAATCTTCTTGAGCTGACTGCCGAGCTCTTTAATGTCAAAGCAGACAAGTCTGTTACTGATGTCAATGTTGGTGCGGTATGAAAATACATTATGAGAACCCGTTACATACATTTCGAGCGAGTTATGTACCCTGCTTAACACATTTATAACATCGGGTGCAGTAAATTCCTTGTTAAGGTCTGCGAGTGTCGGCATATTCTCCTTTGTCGGATTATGCATCAGATAATCGTTGTACAATCGCCTTGTACATTTATCAATCGCCGAACGCTCCTCCGAGGTTAATCCGTACTTATCAGCCACAACAAGCTCACACAGAGAAATGATAAAATCCGATTTTGTGGAGATTGGATTTTCACCCTCCATATCGTCAATCAGATTGATGTCAAGCGGATTTATGTGATGAGGACTGTTGGTAGATATTTTTACAACCTGACCGTCAAGATGTTCAACAAGGGGATAATACTCACCTTCAGGGTCGGTAATAAGAATATCGTCACTCCTCGTCAGGAATATATCTGTAATTTCACGCTTAACCGAGAACGATTTACCTGAACCCGGTGTACCGAGAAACAGACCGTTAGGGTTTTTAAGTTTGAGCCTGTCGGCTAAAATCATATTTTTTGTGACTTGATTAAGTCCGTAATAACAGCCGCTCGGTTGAAAAATCTCCTGTGTAGAGAATGGTATAAAAACGGCAACCGAACTGGTAGGAAGGTCACGCACAATCGGTACAGCATTATAACCGAGCGGCAGAGATGAAGCTAATGCCTGTTCCTGAAGATAATCAAGAGATATGAGCTTGCAGTTATTTTTTTGCGTTATTCTTGACAGAGTTTCAAGTTGTAACGAAGCTTGATTTTTGGTCATTGAATAATTACGAATTGTGACTGTAATCTCAAAAAGTCGTTCGTTCTTGCTGTTAAGCTCTTCAAGCATTCCCTGTAATTCTTCAAGATATATCTGTATGCTTTCGGGCAAAATATCAGAATCGTAGCCGCTTTGAAAAGCCTTTTTTTGTTCGTCAATTTTCATCTTCTGAACATCAGACAGTTTTCCACGAATGTATTTTAACGCCTTTAATTGGTCAAAAGGCTTGATATGAAAATTTAGAGAAGCAAGACCCTCGGTGTTATCGAGGAAGTCTGAGATAATACCGTCAGATAATTCGCCGGCAAGAATGTTAATTGATGTAACGCAACCGTAAGCGTTGTTAATTTCAAACTTGTTTTTTCCGGTGAACTTAACGGATGCAGGGGCAATAAAGTCTTTGGTGTTATATCCTTTTTTAACAAGCTCCCAATCGAACAAAAACGGCTGAGTTGTAAACGGGTTGAGTGATTGGTACATTGATTCCAATCGTTGCTCTCCGTTCAGCTTTTTTGAGCGTACCTTCATATCGCCAAACAATCTTATAATTTCCTGTGATACCGTACTTAATTTTGCTCTTGCTTCACGAATATTTTTCGCTTCGGTTGTAAAAGTCAGATATTTCTTAACGCTTCTGCCGTTTTTACCGCCGAGCAAATTATTAACTCTAATATCCGAATATTCCTTACGAACATCGTTAAAATCATCGTCAACGGAATCAATCTGCACATACTGAATCATTGACTCCTTGTCAATAACCTGATTTTCATAGGTATTTTGAAATTCGATTGTTTCATCGAAATAATTGAGAATATCACACCAAGCCGAAAATTTACTGTCCTTTTCTTCATATGTTGCAAGCTGATAATTTGTATCATAAAATTCAACTGTCTGTGAATATTTTTGACCGCCGATGTGACAGGTGCCGTCAGGAAACATTGTTTTGTACGGCAGAATAGCCTGAGTAGATGAGGAATCTTCTTCATTTTCTTTTTTAAGCCTTGCCATCCGTGCCTTAATCGACTGTATTTCTTCCTTTGTTAAGGTGTTTTTTTGATTTTTACTGTTTTTTGATTTTGAGTTTGGCAATAATGCTCACCTTCTTCGTATTATTAAACTCTGATATATCAACCCCGGCGGCAATGAGTTTGCGTTTTAATCGGCTGTATTCGATTTGGTTCAGAATCATTGCCATCGGAGATTTACTTTGATATGTTCTGACTCTCGGTTGTCTCATAAACGAGATAAGCAACTTGAGATACTCCTCCAAGTACATACCGTTTTTGGTGAACAAACCGCAGGCGATGCCCGGAAAAGCAAAGATTCCGAGAGCTATGACAGCTACGGTAATGTTGCTTGTTACCGTCTTAATTATGAAAAATGCAGGAATACCCATTGCAAGACCGATACCAAAACACATTGCCTGTCGTTTTGTCAAACCAAAAATAAATTTTTGCTTGATTAAAGACAAGTCTTTTGGTATCTTAACGAAATTTTGTTGCATAAAAAACTCCTTTTAACTTGTGCCCCAATGGGGCACAAGTCAGTGAATTTGGATTAGTGTGCCGCAAAAGCAGACTTCGAAATGCTTGATGTTCGGAATATTGTGAAGATAAATGCAACAACAAAGCCGAGTAAGGTAGCCATTGTCATTACAACATCCTGTCCGCTCATCATATTTTTCAAAGTGTTATTGAACAAGGTCTTGAATATTGCAAGTGCAACGATAATGAAAAATCCCTGAAAAGCGAGAGCAAGCAGATTTCTCAGCCAATTCTTGCCGATATCGCCCCAATCCTTGTTCATCATAGTAGCCATAGGAATAGGGGATATTGAGAGCATCATATACACATCAATAATCCTTGATGCAAGCACAATTACAATTGCCGCCAACAGAACAAACGAAACGATGATGATAACAAAAGCAATAATCAGCGTAGTTATCAGCGTACCTATATCCTGCGACATCAGAGCCTGATGAAAACCGGACGAATTAACAACATCAGCCGAAATAAATTTGCCTGTGCCAAACAGCGTATTAAGCCCCGAATTGACGGCATCCGTGCCGAAAACGAAAATACCGGTTGCTATGTAAAAGACATTGCTTACGAGTAATATTCCGCAGAACGATTTTAATATCCAACGAATAAAAATTGAATCATCAAAATCTCTGAAATTATTGCCCTCAACAACCATTGAAAAAAGCTCATAGCACACAACAATCATCAACATAAACGCACCTATCGGTACGATTACATCGTTCGACAGCTTTTCAATCGTTGTCCAAATGCTTGTACCGCCCGAACCGGTAGTACCTGTAAAGGTTGTCGGGTCACCGAGAAACTGAGAAAATATTCCGTTTAATCCGGTATCATCGTTGTTGTTGAGTGCACCCGACAGCATATCGTTGACTGTATTAAGACAGCCTTCAATAGCTCCCGAAAGGATTTCCTTGAACCAATTTTCGAGAGCGTTCATAAAGTCCTCAACAATCCAGACAATCGCCCTCTTTCCGACTTATGCCCCAACGGGGCACAAGTTTATTTTTGCTTACTCTCATTATTTACTCTGAGCCTGATTCATCATCTGACCGAGTACCGGCACGAGAAGTACGCCGGCAGCAATAAGTGCAATACCTGCCATAAGCTGCTTCATACCCTGTGATTTTGCTCCGGGGTTATCGTTGCCGTAGCCTTCAAGCAAGTTAATAATGCCCCACACGGCAAGACCGGCACCGATAAGACAGATAACGGCTGTGAGTACAGTCTGAGCTGTGCTGATAAAAGATGACGCATTCACTGCGGCAAAGCAGGACATACAGCTCATTGCGGCAATTGATGCGATTGCTGTAAGCACGGCAACAGCCTTTTTTGATTTCTTACATCTTCTTGAGAGCTTGTTAGGCTCTGTTTTTGATAAAAAGTTCATAGGTTTAGCTCCTTTATGTATTAATTTACCGATATTCGGTATATTGTGTGTTTTGTAAAACAGCAGCATTTTTTTGACGGCTCTTAACAAACCTTGCAACATCAAAATAATTTTTCTTGTCGCTGTCAAACAGCTTGCCGTAATTCTTGTGTTTTGTTATGTCAAATTTCTTCGACATAAACGGGTGCAAGCCACGGATTTGCAGAATACATTGAGAGTTATCCATAACACTCAATTCGTCCTGTGACATCAGCTCTTTGCCGAGTTTTTGATAATTTACTCCGTAGCTTTCCTGCGTACCTCTACTTCGGGAAGTATTGAACATATAAATCGTTTCCTTACCGAGAGATTCGGATATATCCTTGAGCGTGGTTTTCTCTTTTCCGCCGAGAAACAAGAGTGAATCACAGTTACCTTCAATTGTTTCTGCATTGTCTTTATACAAGGACTTGAGCTGAGATTTGGTCTGCAAAATGATACTTGCAGATATTCCACGGCTTCTGATTACCGAAATAATCTTTTCAAACTGAGGTATCTGCTTGATATTTGCAAATTCGTCTATCAGACAACGCACGGGATATTTCAATCGTCCCGAACCGTTAGGATTATTGTCAGCCTTTGTACACAGTAAGTTAAATAACTGCGAGTACATCATCGCAACGAGAAAATTGAAGGTGTCGTCCGTGTCGGAAATTATGATGAACAGAGCTGTCAGCTTATCGCCGATTGTGTCAAGGTGCATTTCATCGTAGCTTGTGATTTCAAGCACCTTGTCAATTGAAAACGGAGCCAATCTTGTGGCACAGCTTATCAAGATTGATTTTGCAGTTTTTCCTGCGGCAAGTTTATAAGCCTTATACTGTCTGACTGCAAACCTACCAAGAGAAGCTCTCCAATCGTCAACCTCTGCGTCTTTGAGTTCGGCATAATTTTCATTTTCCTCTGAAAATTGTTCGTCTTGCTCCCAAGCGTTTTCAATCCACCGTTCAAGGTAGTAAAATGCCCAATCAATAGCGTTTTTGAAGCTTTCGTCATCTTCACGGCACTCCGAAGCGTTTACAAAATCAATCAGTGTTTCAAAGTTCCACTCTTCTTCCGGACACATCGTAATGATGAGTGCTATGTATGAGGTGTATAACAGCTTCTCCGCTTTGACCCAAAATTCATCTCCGCCTTTTTGGTCGCCCGTTGTGTTTGTGATAAGTACCTCAACCGTGCGGAGAATATCCTGCTCACGGCTTTCGGGGCGAATATATGCAAACGGGTTGTAGTGCATTGATTTTGAAAAATCAATTGTGTTAAAAACTCTGATACTGTATGGTGTATATCCGATGATTTTTCCGTTTTTAACAACCGGCTTTCCTTTTTGGAGCATTTTGCCGCACTCAACAAGAACCGTTCCTTTCGGGTCATTCGTGTCAAGATAGAAAACAGAAGTGTTGCATACAATTTTCGCCTTAGAAATTATCTGCTTTCACATCATCACGCATCAGCCGCTTCATCTTGTCCTCCAAGGTGTCCTTGCTCTCTGCGCTGAAATGAACACCGATGATATAAGTGGTGCTGCCCATTCTCATGCTGAACGAGCCTGCCGGAGTTGCTTTGGGTGTTTGGACTGCTTTGTTGTTCTGTGCCATGCGATACCTCCTTGAAACGGAAAAGCCAGACAGGGTGTGTGTCGGCAACGAAGTCCGGCAACGGGCTTCAAAAAACCTCGAACATTGTCCTATCTGGCTCTTATCCTGTTTTTGCTTTTTTCTTTGATTTCTCCGTTGCTTTCGTTGTCAGGCTTCTTAAAACCCTTGTAAATAAAAGAGATTTAAGGAAATAGCCCGGCAACGGGGTCGGCAACGGGATAGCAACCAGCCCTGCAACGGGGTCGATTTTTTAGAATGGAAGCTCTATCTGTTGGGCTTCTTCCTCGGTCAGTTCACGAAAACCGTCCGGCAAATCAGAGCCGGTTGCCGATAGCTCGTTGCCGGAATCGGCTCGTTCCCAACCTCGTTGTCTGCCGTACTTGGCAAAGATTCGGGGATTGGAAAATGCTGTCCAGCCCTCGATGCTGTTGTTCATGATTTCATTGATCTCTCGGATTTCCCATTGCTTCGGCTCGTCAAAGGAATGGTTCAGAGCTTCCGCATAAATCAGCTTGGAGCAGACCTGTGTGCCGCTGAAATCATCAAGGAAAGACTGAATCAGCCCTGCCTTGGTGTCCTCCGGCATGAACTGCTTTTGCAGCTCCCGCAGCTCCTTGTTCATTTGCTTTGAGAGAGTCAGGCGAAAAGAACCACTCCGATAGATGGTCATTGCTTCTGCCCACATCAGGTCGATATACGCCCTCGATGCGGCTTCATCTTCCAGAATATGAACCTCGGCTCTTTCCGGGTGTACCATGATGGGCAGGAACCTTCGGTTGCCGCTTCGGTCGAGGGGCAGAAAGTCCATCGTATTGGAGCTGCCGCCGAACACGCATTGCCGCAATCGGTCTGCCGGGTGGGTTTCATACGGCACTTTATAGGTTTCCTTGGCTCTGCTGATGAAGGACTTAATATCCTCAATGCTTTTGGCGTTGGCTGTGGCAATCATCTCGGACATTTCGATAATCCAATGTCCCTGCATCTTGCGGTAAACATTGTCATCGTCAATCCGTTTCAGGTCATCGGAAAACCACTCGTCTTTGATTGCCAGCAGCCGGAAGAAGGTGGACTTTCCCGCACCTTGTCCTCCGACCAGACAGAGCATGGTTTCAAACTTGCTTCCTGGCTTGAATACCCGGCTGATTGCACCCAACATGAACAGTCGCAGACATTCATAGGTGAACTCGCTTTCCTCAGCTCCAAGAAAATGGGGCAGGGCGCAGCGGATGCGCTCTGTGCCGTCCCATTCCAGACCGTTCAGATAGTCACGGATGGGGTGGTACTTGTTACAGTCAGCGACAATGGAGATTGCTTTCTGGATTTTCTTTTCGCTGGTCAGCGTGTACTGATCTTCCAGATAGAGCATCAGGTAATTCAAATCCGTATCGTTCAAGGTCGTTGTCGGCTTACTCCACCAGAGGGGCTTCACAATATCAATGCGCTCCGTTAGGATATTGTAGCGGATCGCTCCTTCCAGCTTCGTGTCATTCTGAAATACCGTCAGACAGTTTCGGATGCTGTTTTTGACAGCTCCGTTATCGGTCGAGTCCAGACTTCCTCTGACTTCCTCCACGGTCATGCTCGTCTGGGTGTTCTGCAAATCGTTGCTCAAGATTCATCACCTCTTTTCTTTGCTCGGCAACCAGAGCCTTCTTTTCTTCGGTTGTACCGTACAGAAGAACATCCAGCAGATATTCGATATGGCTTTCACTTTGCAGAGCTTCCACGAACAGAGGATGCCATTCGTCCTCCGGCTGCTTTGGTGCATATTGCTGCTTCCATGTCCTGAGATGATGGAAGTAGTCAGACAGCACCTTGTAGCATCTGCTTTCTTCCTGGCGGTATCTCTGTTCCGGGGTAGGCTCTCGGATATGGGGCTTGATTCTGTGCTTCTGCCTGTTGTCGTAACTGATACCGAAATCATCAGCCAGCTTCACAGCGGCTTCCCGGCTGGGCAATCCGAATAGACGGGAAACAAAATCAACTGCATCTCCGTCCGCTTGGCAAGCGAAACAATGGAAACGCTTGTCCACCTTCATGCTGGGGTTCTTGTCATTGTGAAACGGGCAGACTGCCATGCCATGACGGCTAACCCGGATGCCGTATAGCTCTGCCGCCTGTCGGGTGGTCAACTTCTGTTTGACCGCTTCAAATACATTCATTGCATCTTCCTTTCGGAGAACAAAAAAAGACACCTGACATTTTCACAATGAAAACGGCAAGTGCCTTACAGTTCCATATTCTGTTTTTTCTGTTGTGGGGTTTTCTGCTCCGGCTGATTGCTGCTCTGCTCTTGCAGAAACTTCATCTTCTCCGTGACGGAGTGCTTCGGTTCGGGCTTTTTCTCGACCTCGGACTGCTCCGGCGTGAGGACTTTGCTGACCCAATAGCGAATATCCTTCATTGGCTGCAATTCCTCCTTGGCGGCGGCAAGCTGTCTGGCAAGCTCGGTGTGGGTTGCTTTCAGCTTGTCATATTCCGCTTGCAGGGAATCCAGATTGACATTCAAATCCACGCCCTGCTTTTTGAGATAACGGAACGCTTTGTTGAAGCTGTCCAGCTCGTCCTTGTGGCTTTCTGCGAACGCTGCCTGTCGTGTTTTCCAGCCGATTTTCAGGTACTTGTCATGAACCGCCTTGTGGGTCTGGCAGTCTGCCACAGCGTTCTGAATGCCGGTAATGACCTTCATGCGGGCAGATGCTTTTTTCATGTCGGCATGGATGCCCTTGGCTTTCTCACTCATGCCTTGAAGAGTGCTATCTAAATCTTCCAGCGTGAAAAGCTCATGCTCTTTCAGATAGATGATGGCTTTGGAGACTGCCTTCAAATCATCGGTCGTGCCTTTCTGCTGACCGTATCTTGACCAGTCGCTGCGTTCTGCCTTTCGTAGGTTCAGATAATCACGCAGCAGAAGAACCAGATCGGGCGAAGTGTTCTTTGCTTGTGCTTCCGTTTCTGCAAAGGCTTCCTTGGTCGCTTCCACAATGTCTGCAATCCAGTTCCGCAGATTTTGGATGGTGCTGCGGATGGCACTCATCATGCGGTTAGCTGCCTTAATATCCCGGTTGAGATTGCCGATGTTGGTTTCAATGCCCTTGCGTTCCAGAGCGCAAACGGCGGCTCCCATATGGACGGTCGGAATCTTATCCAGTCCCTGCCGTTCATAAGAGCGCATATCCACTCGCTCAGGACTTCCGGCAAGTTCCAGATACTTATTTTGAACAAGCTCCCAGCCGTGCCTCCATTCCTCGGCATGGTACTGCTCGTTCCAGTCAACGGTATCCTCCTTGTGGCTTTTCCAGTTGCCGGAGGGCAGCTTGATGCGCTCTCCGTTCTCGTCAAGGTCATAAACCTTACGGCTCTTAGGCAGCCACTTTCCGTTTTCGTCAATGGCTCTCATGGTCAGCATGATATGGCAATGGGGATTGTGTCCGGGAGGATGGGATGGCAACATGACTTCCGTGTAGACAACACCTTCCTTTTTCCGGTAGTCTTTGTGCTTCTGGTCATACTCGGAAAACAGATTCTCGCCGCTCTGGTAGGCAGCTCCGGCAACAGCTGACTGCCGTTTGCTCCGCTTCGTGATTTTGATTTCAAAATGAGGGTTTGCCACTTTATCGTCTCCTTTTAATGTTCTTGGACAAAAAAAGCAGGAGACCATGTAGGTTTCCTGCTTTAATATGCTCGGCGTTATTTTGATAGCCAACTCAAAAAATCATCTGAAATTGAGTTCCAGTTATCCAAATTTAACACACAATGTTTTAGTTTTTCAAGATATAGAGAGTCATTAATTTGAAGTAGTTCAAAAAGTATTTTTCTATATAGTAAGCTCAGTTTTTGTGCATATAAGCATGATTGCTTGCCATTTAAGGCTGGTTTTCTTTGATTCCTTTTGACGTGCATGATATTGACTCTGCTGTTTACAAGTACATTTAAAAATTGATTATATTGGCTTGATGAAAGTTCTTTATTAAAAATCTCTTTACCATATTTGATGATTAGTGCATCCAAACAATTTTTTAAAGTTGTTCCACGACTACCTGGTTCTAATGAGGCAAAATAATAAGTTCGCTCCTTGACAACTTCAACAATAGGTTCAGCAAGCTCAACCAGAAATGCGCATTTTACATCTATCGTAATTTTGCTATCACTGACCGAGTAAAGAAACATTTGATGTACAACGCCCAACTCATCTAACAAGTCATCCCACTTACTAAACAAATCAGGTGTAAATACATTTTCAAAATCAATCAACCTATACGAAGCATTTTTGCAGAAATCAGCTGAGCAAAAATAGCTTGATCTTTGTGCAATCAAATTTTGAGCACATGGAATCAATGAGTCGTTTGAAAAAACATCTGATTCAGAAAATTTCATTTCTTTCAGTTGAATAAATCTTCCATCTAACAGCATCAATAGACGTTCTATTTTAGACAAAACCGTATTTAAGTCAAATATCGAAACATCCGAATCAGTTGAGATTTTGATGCTTCGGATTACTGCCTGCTCAATATTCTTATGTATTTTTGCAGTCAGAACATCGGATACAAACCCGACATTCTGACCGCAAATCGCCCCTTAACTGTTACATTATTCCGTCCTGCTCTTGAACCCGGTTTGCTTTGCGTTCTCGCTGGCTTTCCGTCTGCGTTCTTCGTTGTATCAAGGAACTTCTGAAAACGGCACAGGAGATCACGGAGCTGTACAATAATGGTAAGAAACTGGGATTGTCGCAGGAAGAGCTGGCATTTTACGATGCTCTGACCAAGCCGGAGAACATCAAGGATTTTTATCGGAATAATGAATTGATCGACTTGACCAGAGAACTTACAGAGATGCTGCGCAAAAATCGGACGATAGATTGGCAGAAAAAAGAAACAGCGCGTGCCAGTATGCGGAAGATGGTGAAACATCTTCTGAAAAAGTATAAATATCCCCCTGAGGATTACGACACAGCAATCAGCACGGTTATCAGCCAGTGTGAGATGTGGGCAGATAACATAACAGCGTAAAATGCGAGAAATATCGATGATTTCCTCTTGACAACACACAGCTCAGTCCTTAAAATAATCTTAGAGAATACTATTATTGAAAATACGAAAGGCTGCTTTATGGGAAAGATGATTTTAGACGACCTCCGCAAGCGTCTGGAACGGCTGGACGAAGATGCTGACCTGACGATCGACAATGACGACCGTTACCAGATGGTGATCGTGGGCGGCAGTGCGTTCATTCTGCTGGGCAAGCTGACCCGTGCCACCCATGACATTGATGCCTTGAGCGTCCCGAAAGAGCTGTACGGACTACTTGGCAAGTACGACATCAACACGGATGTGGAAGCCTATATTGATAATTTTCCGTACAACTTCCAAGATCGGCTTCAGCCGCTGCCTTTCGGTGGTACAAAGGTACAGTTCTACACACCCAGTCTGGAAGATCTGGTAATCGCAAAGCTCTGCTCTTTCCGTGACACTGACAAGGCAGACGTAGAGAGCGAGGCTGTGCGGAACTCTTTGGACTGGAATTTGCTGGAACACCTTGCAACCGATGAGGATGAGCTGAAAGCCAGCATTTTGAACGACTGGCGGTATCGAGATTTTTATATCCGTTATCAGGAGTATGTGGAGAGGTGGAGACCGTGAGAAAGCTGACATTTGAAGGCTTTTTGAAGCAGTATGTGGTAGAACTTTCCGGGGTTCAGACGGCAAGTGTCCATAAGCTGGCAGATTGCATGACAGAAAATCCCCGCCTGAAAGAGCCACTGTATCTCTATGCGCTGGCCTTTGATAAAGTGGATTTGTTGCTCCGCTATACCGTAAACAGGGCTGTTGCTGCGGAGTATGAGCAGCTTTCCAATCGCTATTCGCTGGCGCAAATGCTGCTGCTTCTGGAAAACCAGTCACCGGAACTGACAGAGGGCTATTTGAAAGTCTGGCGCAGCTATTGCTCGGTGCGGGATACCTCTCTTGCGGACAATGATACGAAAGCGTTGATTCATCGCCGAGTATTGGAACTTCAGCGGAAAAAGAAACTGACGAATTATCGTCTCTACACAGACTTGAAGCTGAATCCGGGCAATGTGAATGCATGGCTCAAACACAACGATTCCAGCAAAA
>ERZ780168.1636-NODE-1636-length-22341-cov-8.027012_pt1 | contig 22341 bp, 10 predicted proteins | sample MGYA00510981_ERZ780168 | MGnify/ENA primary metagenome ERZ780168 (study PRJEB29588, sample SAMEA2158769) | human gut metagenome | biome: human gut; feature: human-associated habitat; material: faeces | place: Denmark | collected 2008/2010 ...
AATACCTTATGTTTTATCTGGTGTCTATCAGGAACCGTCAGACATGATAATTATTATGGATAACATCTGATGAAGGAAGAATTCCTTCTTTTGTTATCTGATTTACAGAAACTTATTAACCAAGTAGTCTTGATTGACTACACCATTATTATACTAGGAGGAAGTATTATGAGTGGAGTAAAAAAGGGAGCAAAATTATTAGCATGGATGACAGCAATGTCAATGGTAACAGGTGTAACATTTTCAGGAGCTACCTTATATGCAGCAACAGATAATTATGACGAGGACTATGATTATGATGAAGATTGGGAAGATGCAGATGAGGACGAAGACTGGGAGGATGTAGAAACACCTGAATTAAGTGATGAAAAAGTAGCTATGAAGATTGGGGAAATATATCAGTTAGATGTGGACGGTGATTATGATTCTATTTCATGGTCTACCAATGCAAAAGGTGTAGCAACTGTTTCCAGTGATGGAACAGTAAAAGCAAAAGGAACAGGAACTGCAACAATTACAGCAGAAGTAAAATGTACAGAATATAATACAGATGATGCAGACGAAGCAGATGAATTTGATTATTATGCAGAAAATTATTCTGATGATGAATATGATGATATGGACGATGAAGATTGGGAAGATGCAGATGAGGACGAAGATTATGATGTAGATGATGATAGCTGGGATGACAGCGATGCAGATGCAGATGACTGGAGTGATGACGAGGAAGAAGGAACAGAAGTAACTTACAGACTTACTTGCATCATTAACGTAAAAGCACCAAATGTAAAATTAAATGCAACAAAAGTAACTTTGAAGAAGGGAAAAACAAAGAAGCTGAATGTAGCAGGTGCAAATAAAGCAAAAATTAAATGGAGTACAAATAAGAAAGCTGTTGCTAAAGTTTCTGCAAATGGAACAGTAACTGCTGTGAAAAAAGGAAAAACAGTAATTACGGCAAAGGTATATGGAAAAACTTTAAAATGCAGTGTTACAGTAAAAAAATAACAGTTGAAAGATAGGAAACGAATAGAGGTTTCTTTTGTGAGAGTGGATGGAATGTGTTACAATAGACACAGGAAAGAAGCTCTCCTTTTTTTGCTTTATAGGAAAATGCGTCCTATAAAGTAAAAACGCTCCGCGGGATGTGCACACAAAGCTGTCAACTTAGACTTGATAACGTAAATTATGGTTTCATAAAAGAACAAGAAAAAATGTGAAACCTTGCGATAAAGTAAAAATACTTGATTTGATGACATTGGATGTGTACAGATGCGAAGGAAGTATCTTAAAGTACCATAAATAAAAGGTTTGCAAAAGGGAGATGTTAGGAGGAAGTATATGGCGATTAACTTAGTGTTAGGAAGAGCAAGAGATGGAAAATCAGCCAAAGTATATAAAAAAATCATAGAAAAGTCATTGGAAAATCCAGATAAATCCTATTTTGTGATTGTTCCGGAACAGTTTACGATGCAGACCCAATTGGAATTGGTACAATTGCATCCCAACAAGGGAATTTCCAATATCGATGTATTAAGTTTTATGCGTTTGGCATATCGGGTATTCCAACAACAGGGAGGAATGCAAAAGACGGTTTTGGAAGATACTGGAAAAAGTATGTTGGTTCGTCGAGTGATTGAAGAAAAGCAGGAACAATTAAAGGTATTTAAAAATTATGCAAAAAAGCCTGGTTATGTCAGTGAAATCAAATCTCTTTTATCAGAATTTTATCAGTATGAGATTAAAGAAGAAAAAATGAAAGAGATGCTTGCGGTTGCTAAAGATAACCAACCTATGTTGCAGCGCAAGCTGGAAGATATGCAAGTTGTGTATGAGGGATTTGAAGAACTTCTAGCAGAAAAATATATTACAGCGGAGGAAATATTAGATGTGTTGACAGGGAGTTTGGAGCAATATGATGTCTTGAAAAACACAACAATTGTGCTGGATGGCTATACAGGATTTACACCAGTACAATATAAACTCCTTCGGAAACTGATGAAGCTTTGCGAGGAGATCATTGTAACAATTACGATTGATCCCTTTGAAAAAGAAGTATATCAAAAGCAGGAATTTTCCCTATTTCATCTGTCTAGAGAAACCGTGAATAAGTTAAAAAGGATTGCAGAGGAAGAAGGCGTTCCTTGCAAGGAGTCAAAGGTAAAAGAGTGGAAAGAGGAAGGCAGCAGTTATCTTGCCTGCCTAGAAGAAAACTTATATCGGTTTTCTGTGCAGCCATATGAAGCATATTGCAAAAGAAAAGGAGTAAAGCAGGAGATAGAACAGGATATTGCTTTTTTTGCAGCCAGAACCATCGAAGGGGAGGTCTCCTATGCGATAAGAGAAATCAAGCATTTGATTCAGAAGAAAGGGTATCGGTATCGGGATATTGCCATTGTAACAGGAGATATGGAGCAATATGGTTGGTTATTGGAAAAAGCATGTAGAGAGGAAAAGATTCCCTGTTTTATAGATTATAAAAAGGATATTTTAGGAAATCCGTTGGTGGAATTTTTAAGAACAGTGCTGCAACTGTTTGTAAGGAATTTTGATTATGAAAGTGTGTTTCGATATTTGCGATGCGGACTGGCAGATATGGACTTGGAACAGGTAGATATACTGGAAAATTATGTGCTGGCAATGGGGATAAAAGGGTATAGTCGCTGGAACAAAGAATGGGACCGAGTTTTTGAAAAGGATTGCAGAGAGGAAGAAGAAAAAAAGAATAAATTGGAAGGTTACAATGCATTACGTGTACAATTTATTTCGTCTTTTGAAAATCTGCGTACTGTTTTTTCAAAAAGAGAGCAAACAATTCGGCAATATGTGACTGCATTACATGCGTTTATGTTGGAACAGGGCATTTATCAGAAATTAAAAGCATATGAGAGGAAGTTTGAGGCGCAGGGCGAGCGAATGCTTGCAAAAGAGTATGCACAGGTATATGAGCTTGTATTGGGTATTTTTGATAAACTGGTCGAGTTGTTAGGGGATGAGACTGTTACGGTAGCGGAATTGGGAGACTTGTTGGAGACAGGATATACGGAAGTGAAGGTAGGCTTGATACCACCAGGAGTTGACCAGGTTTTAGTGGGAGATGTGGAGCGAACCCGCTTGAAGGAAATTAAAGCATTGTTCTTTTTAGGAGTGAATGAGGGTATTGTACCAAAGAATAGCTCCTCTGGTGGTTTGCTGTCGGATATGGAGAGAGAGATGCTTGCACAAAATCAGATTGCATTGGCACCTACTGCAAGGGAAACGGTATATACGCAACAGTTCTATTTCTATCTAAACTTAACAAAACCACAAAATAAGTTATATTTAACTTACCATAAAGTAAATGAAGAAGGAAAACCCGCACTGGCATCCAGCCTGTTAAGACAGGTACAAAAAATTGTTCCAAATGTAGAAGAAAAGACAGAAAAAACAGTTGATGTAATGGAAGATATTACAATAGAACAAATGGAACGGGTGCTAGGCAATTCCATGGGAAAAGCGTATTTGTTAGATGGCATTAGAAAAATAGGTGTGGAGGAATTTGCGGATTGGTGGAAGGAGTTACTATCTTTTCATATAAAATCTGCAAAAGAGGATGCCAAAACATGGAAGCATTGGGAACAGATTTTAGATGGACTGGCATTTCAAAATACAGAGGATAATCTGTCAAGACAGGTTGCAGAGGCCTTGTATGGAAAACGATTGAAAAACAGTGTTACAAGAATAGAAAAATATGCGGCTTGCGCGTATGCACACTTTTTACAATATGGACTTCGTTTACAGGAGAGACAGGAATTTCAATTTAAAAGTGTAGACTTTGGAAATATTTTTCACGAAGTATTGCGACGTTTGCCAAAGGCATTGGAAACAAAAAATCTTGGTTGGCGAACAGCGGAGGAAACAGAACTTTATGAAGCCGTAGATTTGTGTATGAAACAGCTTGTAGAAGAATATGGAAATTCTATTTTATTAAGCAGTGAAAAGAATATATATATGGTTGCCAGAATGACTAGAATTTTGAAACGTACAGTATGGGCATTGGCACAGCAGCTAAAGGAAGGTGCATTTGAACCTACTGGATATGAAATAAAGTTTGATTTTTCGGATGGACTGGATTCGGCAAGAATGGATTTAGGCGATGAGCATACAATGCGTCTGAGTGGACAGATAGATCGTTTAGATGCGTTGCAGGACGGAGATAAGGTTCTTTTAAAAGTCATTGATTATAAATCAGGGAAAATGACCTTTTCCTTGTCTAATTTGTATTATGGATTACAGATGCAGTTGGTAGTATATATGAATGCAGCAGCCGAATTTACAAAAGATAAATATCCGGAAAAAGAGATCGAGACAGCAGGCATTTTTTATTACAATATGGATGATCCAATTGTAACAAAAGACGAGGAAGAAGCTGTAAATCAAGCGTTGCTAAAAGCGTTAAAAATGAATGGACTTGTAAACCGAGACAGCCATGTAATTCCGCTGTTGGATCAGGCATTTGCCGCAGGAGAAGAACAAAAGGATACGTTAAAGGGTTCGGTGAAGTCTTGGATTATTCCAGTAGAAACGGTAAAAGATGGCGGCATAGGGAAACGTTCCAATGTAATGGACAAAAGAGGATTTGAAACGATAGGAGCCTATGTAAAGCATAAGATTTCCAAAGAGGGAAAAGAAATTTTTGATGGAAATATTCAGATAGAACCTTATCGACAGAAGGATCGTACGGCCTGTGCCTATTGTCCTTATCTGCCGATCTGTGGGTTTGATCCTAAATTGCCGGGAAATGCGTACAGAGAATTTCAGGAGTTGAAAGCAGAAGATGCAGTTGCGCAGATGCAAAAGGAGCTGAATGGAGAGAAGCAAGCAGATGGAGGAAATACACATGGGGAATAAAGGAGTATCATGGACAGAGCAACAGCAGCAGGTCATTGATGCACGAGAAAAAAATATACTGGTATCGGCAGCGGCAGGTTCTGGTAAAACAGCAGTGCTTGTGGAACGTATCATTACTATGGTTTCCCAAAAAGAAAATCCAGTTGATATTGATAAATTGTTAGTGGTAACCTTTACCAATGCCGCTGCCGCTGAAATGAGTGAACGAATTTTGCAGGCATTGGAAAAAAAGGCAGAAGAAGAACCCGAAAATATGCACTTACGCAAACAGATTACGTTGGTTAAAAATGCACATATTTGTACTTTTCATAGTTTCTGTCAAAGTGTAATACGCAATCATTTTAACGAAATTGAATTAGACCCTAATTTCCGTATTGGGGATGATACCGAATTACAGTTGATGAAAAATGATGTGATGGAAGCTTTATTTGAGGAAAAATATAAAGAGTATCGAGAAGAAAAAGAGCAGGCACAGGCAGAAAAGAGAGAAATGACCGAAGAGGAAGAAGCTTTTATTAATCTTGTGGAATGTTATGCAGGAAACAAAAATGATGATGGATTGTGGGAAATTATATTGCAACTGTATCACTTTGCCATGAGTTCGCCTTGGCCAGAGGAGTGGCTGGAAGAGAAAAAAAAGATGTATGAAGTGGCTACGATGGAGGAGCTAAACCAGACCGACTGGATGAAATTTTTGCTACAATATCTTTCTCAAATATTGGAGGGCATAAAAGAAAAGAATCGAACTGCCTTGCGAATTGCTGGGGAAGCGGATGGACCCGAAATGTATCTGGATGCTTTATTGGATGATGAAGAATATTTGGAAGCGTTGTCTCAAAAGAAAAGTTATGAGGAACTGGGAGATTTGTTGGCAGAGCATAAATGGAAACGATTGTCGACAAAGAAGTCGGATCAAGTTAGTGCGGAGAAAAGAGAACAGGTTAAAAGTATTCGTGATGAAGTGAAAAAGACATTGGCAGATCTGAGCAAACAATTTTTCTTTCAAAGTTCGGAACAAATGCTTTCTGATATGCAGGAACAGAAAATGCCTATGTGCGCGCTATTGGATCTTACAATGGAATTTAAGAGAAACTTTCAGTGTGCAAAAGAAGAAAAACGCGTGTTGGATTTTAATGATTTGGAACATTACGCATTAGCAATTCTTGTGGATGGGGAAGAACACGTTTCATCGGCTGTGGCAAAAGCATATAGCCAACAATTTGTAGAAATTTTGGTAGATGAATATCAGGATAGCAATGAAGTACAGGAGACGATTTTACAGAGTATTTGCCAGGCAGAAGAAAATGGTCCGAGCTTATTTATGGTAGGAGATGTGAAACAGAGTATTTATAAGTTTCGTATGGCAAGACCAGAATTATTTATGGGAAAATATGCAGAATTTCCACTACAGGCTGGAGCCGAGCAAAAATTAAGGATTGATCTGAGTAAAAACTTTAGAAGTCGTGGCGTAGTACTCGAAAGCGTAAATCGGATTTTTCAGGAGATTATGCGGCAGTCCCTAGGTGGTGTGGAATATGACGAAGCAGCAGCCTTGTATCTTGGAAATAAAGATTTTCCTCAAGAAGAGGGCGTGTCGGACACAACGGAGTTATTGCTTTTCTGTGATGAAGATACTGATGTGGTAGCCGAGGAGGAAAAAGAGGAAGAACAGAATGCGGAAACATTATCGGCTATTGAAGTGGAAGCAAGAATGGTAGCCTCTCGTATTCAGGAATTGGTAGACCAAGAACATGGACTAAAGGTTGTGGATAAAAAGACAGGGCTTTTAAGAAAGTGTGAATACGGGGATATTGTAATCCTTCTTCGTACCATGAATAAATGGTCTGATGGGTATTTGGAAGTATTAAAAAATGCGGGGATACCTGTATATACAGAGACAAGAACGGGGTATTTTTCTACCTATGAAATACGAACGGTACTGCAATATTTAAAAGTATTGGACAATCCAAGGCAGGATATTCCTTTGGCAGCAGTGATGCGTTCTATGTTTGGAAAATTTACGGCAGAAGAGATGGCGGTGATGCGAAACTATCATCAAGGGGAAACGCTCTACGATACAATAAAATATTATAAAGAAGAATACGAAAAGGAAGAAACAGGGCTAGATGTAAACCTAGGAGAACGGATACAATCCTTCTTGTTTCAAATTGAAACGTTTCGTGAAAGGATACCTTATACGCCAATCCACCAGTTATTAGAAGAAATTTATGAGGAAACTGGATATGTGGATTATGTTTCTGTTATGCCAAACGGTGCACAACGGAAGGAAAATCTCAAAATGCTTATCAATAAAGCATTGGATTTAGAGGCAACGAATCAAAGTACCTTATTTCATTTTAATCGTTATATTGAAAAATTGCATAAATATGAAGTGGATTTTGGAGAGGCACTGGGAGCAGATTCGGCGGGAAATGCGGTACAGATTATGAGTATTCATAAAAGTAAAGGATTGGAATTTCCTGTTGTAATAGTAGGAGCCATGTCAAAGAAATTTAATAATCAGGATGCGCAAAGCAGGCTTGTACTGCAGCTGGACTATGGTGTTGGTGCAGATGTGATCGATTACAAAATGCGAACCAAAATACCTTCCCTAATAAAAAAAACAATTGCAAGAAAGAATACGTTGGATAATCTAGGTGAAGAGTTGCGTGTGTTGTATGTAGCATTAACCCGCGCCAAAGAAAAGCTGATTATGGCAGGTGTTGTGGAAAAAGAAGAAAAATTGGATGCGTGGAAAAGCAAAACAGGCGAGATGGATTATTTTACCCGCGTACATGCAAGTAGTTATGCAGACTGGGTAGCACCAATCATTATGAAAGAAGATAGCAAACTGTTTTCTTGTAATGTAGTCGGGATGGAAGGTTTAGTGCAGGCAGAAACGTTGCAACAGATACAAAATGCGGTAAAAAAGAGTGAATTAAATCAATGGAATACCGAAAAAGTGTATCAAAAAGAAATGGCTGAAAAATTGAAGGCACAGACCGAGTATAAATATGCATTTGAAAATGAAAAAGATATAAAAAGCAAAATGACAGTTTCGGAGTTAAAACTTCTGGCAATGCAGGATGTAGAGGAAACAGGAGTGTATCTTTTAGAGGAACAGCAAGAAAAAGAAATAGAGGAAACCCCTCTTCCACAATTCTTAAAGCAGGAGGAGCCTATTAAGGGAGCAAATAGAGGAACAATCTATCATAGAGTCTTTGAGAAAATACGTTTTGAGCAGATAAAGAAAGAGACAGATATTCTGACGGAGATAGAATGGATGCAGGAACAGGCATACCTGACAAAAGAAGAAGCAAATGCGGTGTATCGAAAGGATATTTTCTTATTTGTAAATTCTAAGATTGGACAGAGGATGCGACAGGCAGAAGAAAAAGGAAAGTTGTGGAGAGAGCAACCCTTTGTGATTGGACTTCCTGCTGGTAAAGTAAAGCAGGAATGGAAGGGCAGTCAGGAACTTGTATTAATTCAGGGAATTATTGATGCCTATTTTATAGAAGAAGATGAGATTGTGTTGGTAGATTACAAAACAGATTGGGTCAACTCTGCGGATGTGCTTGTTCAAAAATATAAGGAACAGCTTGCTTACTATCAGCGAGCCTTAGAACAGATGACGGGAAAAAAGGTGAAAGAAAAAATCATTTATTCCGTGTCCTTGGGAACAGAAGTACCATTATAATAGTAGAAACCTGCTATAGAATAGGAAAGGTTTTTGCGAAAGAAGCAGATAACACCTGTTTTAAGAGAAAAAGTCCTTGACATCTTGACAAAAGAGTGATAGGATGAAAAATGCACTATTATGGTGTAGTATGCTTTAGAATCTGTCCAAATGACAGAAAAGCATAGGAAAATAACAGTAAAGTGTTTTTGTCCGTAGTGAAAGAAACAATTAATTTTCCCACAAAAAACGCGGATACACATAAAAAAATTCAAGGGGTGAAAACGTCAATGGAAAAAAACAGAATTCGTCCAATTAAAGTTGGTAACAGTGTAAGAATGAGTTTCTCAAGACAAAAAGAAGTTCTTGAAATGCCTAATTTGATTGAGGTACAGACTGATTCCTACAAATGGTTCTTGGAAGAAGGACTAAATGAAGTTTTCAGAGACATTTCTCCAATCACAGATTACACAGGAAATCTTTCATTAGAATTTGTAAGTTTTGTATTATGTGATGATGAGGAGAATGTAAAGTACAGCGTAGAAGAGTGTAAGGAACGTGATGCGACTTATGCGGCTCCGCTTAAAGTACGTGTAAGACTTCATAATAAGGAAAATGATGAAATTAACGAACACGACATTTTCATGGGTGATTTGCCATTAATGACTGACACAGGTACATTTGTTATCAATGGTGCCGAACGTGTTATTGTCAGCCAGTTAGTACGTTCCCCTGGAATTTATTATGCAATTGGTCATGATAAGATTGGTAAGGAGCTATTTTCATCTACTGTAATTCCGAACCGTGGAGCATGGTTAGAGTATGAGACAGATTCTAACGATGTATTCTATGTTCGTGTAGATAGAAATAGAAAGGTGCCAATTACCGTATTGCTTCGTGCATTAGGTCTTGGTACAAATGAAGAGATTGTACAGATGTTTGGTGAGGAGCCAAAGATTTTAGCAAGTATTGCTAAGGATACATCGGACAATTATAACGATGGTTTGTTAGAGCTTTATAAAAAGCTTCGTCCGGGTGAGCCTTTATCAGTAGACAGTGCAGAAAGTTTGCTAAATAGTATGTTCTTTGATCCAAGAAGATACGATTTGGCTAAAGTGGGAAGATATAAATTTAATAAGAAATTAGCATTTAAGAATAGAATTACAGGTTTTGTATTAGCAGAGGATGTTGTAGATACAGAGACAGGAGAAGTGCTTGCAGAAGCAGGAACTATGGTTTCTGATGAATTGGCAGACAAGATTCAGAATGCAGCAATTCCATCTGTTATGATTCAGACAGAACATAAGAATGAAAAAGTGCTTTCAAACATGGCAGTTGATGCAAATTGTTATGTAGACTTTGATGTAGAGGAAATCGGTATCCGTGAAAAGGTATACTACCCTGTATTAAAGGGAATCTTAGATGAGTATGCTGGTGATATGGATGCAATTCGTCATGCGATGGAGCGTGATATTGATGACTTGATTCCAAAGCATATTACAAAAGAAGATATTTTCGCTTCTATCAATTATAATATGCACTTGGAATATGGAATTGGTAATGATGACGATATTGACCATTTGGGTAACCGTCGTATTCGTGCAGTTGGTGAATTATTACAGAATCAGTACAGAATCGGTTTATCCAGAATGGAACGTGTTGTGCGTGAGCGTATGACAACACAGGATATGGAAGGAATTTCTCCACAGTCATTAATTAATATCAAACCAGTAACAGCAGCCGTAAAAGAATTTTTCGGAAGTTCTCAGTTGTCACAGTTTATGGATCAGAACAACCCTCTTAGTGAATTGACTCACAAGAGACGTTTATCAGCATTGGGACCTGGTGGTTTGTCAAGAGATCGTGCAGGTTTCGAGGTTCGAGATGTACATTATTCTCACTATGGTAGAATGTGTCCAATTGAAACACCTGAAGGTCCAAACATCGGTTTGATTAACTCATTGGCATCTTATGCTAGAATTAACGAATACGGCTTTATTGAAGCTCCATATCGTAAGGTTGACAAGACAGATCCACTTAATCCAAGAGTAACGGATGAAGTTGTTTATTTGACAGCAGATGAAGAAGACAAGTATATCGTTGCGCAGGCGAACGAAACTTTGGATGAAAATGGATATTTTGTAAATAACAATGTATCTGGTCGTTTCCGTGAGGAAACTTCACAGTTCGAAAAGAAAAAGATCGACTTAATGGACGTATCTCCTAAGATGGTATTCTCTGTCGCAACAGCGATGATTCCTTTCTTGGAGAACGATGATGCAAACCGTGCGTTGATGGGATCAAACATGCAGCGTCAGGCAGTACCATTGCTTGTGACAGAATCACCAGTTGTTGGTACAGGTATGGAACGTAAAGCGGCTGTAGACTCTGGTGACTGTGTAGTTGCCAAAGAAAACGGTGTTGTTAAGAAGGCAGCTTCCAATGAAATTGTTGTTACAAATGAAGAAGGAAAAGACGTTACTTACAAGCTTGAGAAGTTTACAAGAAGTAACCAGGGTAACTGCATGAACCAGAGACCAATTGTAAAGAACGGTGATGCAGTAAAAGTAGGAGATGTAATTGCAGATGGTCCATGTACTGCAAATGGTGAAATTGCCCTTGGTAAAAACCCATTGATTGGATTTATGACATGGGAAGGATATAACTATGAGGATGCGGTATTATTAAGTGAGCGTTTAGTTCGCGATGATGTATATACATCTGTTCATATTACAGAATATGAGGCAGAGGCGCGTGATACAAAGCTTGGTGCAGAAGAGATTACCAGAGATGTCCCTGGTGTCGGTGACGATGCACTGAAGGATTTGGATGAAAGAGGTATCATTCGTATTGGTGCAGAGGTACGTGCTGGAGATATTTTAGTAGGTAAAGTAACACCTAAGGGTGAGACAGAGCTTACAGCAGAAGAAAGATTATTACGTGCTATTTTCGGTGAGAAGGCAAGAGAAGTTCGTGATACTTCCTTACGTGTTCCACATGGAGAATTTGGTATCGTAATTGATGCAAAGGTATTCACAAGAGAAAATGGAGACGAATTATCACCTGGTGTAAATCAATGTGTGCGCATTTACATTGCACAGAAGAGAAAGATTCAGGTAGGAGATAAGATGGCTGGTCGTCATGGTAACAAGGGTGTAGTTTCACGAGTATTACCAGTAGAAGATATGCCATTCCTTCCAAACGGACGTCCACTTGATATCGTACTTAATCCACTTGGTGTGCCTTCTCGTATGAACATTGGACAGGTGTTGGAGATTCACCTTTCCCTTGCATCAAAGGTACTTGGTTTCAACGTAGCAACACCAGTATTTGATGGTGCAAAAGAAAATGACATCATGGATACGTTGGAATTAGCAAATGATTATGTAAATACACCTCTTGAGGATTTTAAGGCTAAGTATGAAGATGTCTTAGATCCAGAGGTTATGGAATACTTATTGACAAACGAAGAATACAGAAAAGAGTGGGAAGGTGTTCCAATCAACCGTGACGGTAAAGTAAGATTACGTGATGGTAGAACAGGAGAATACTTCGATGGAGCAGTTACAGTCGGTTTCATGCACTATCTGAAACTTCACCATTTGGTAGATGATAAGATCCATGCACGTTCTACAGGTCCTTACTCATTGGTAACACAGCAGCCACTTGGTGGTAAGGCACAGTTCGGTGGACAGCGTTTCGGAGAGATGGAGGTTTGGGCACTGGAAGCATACGGTGCAGCATATACTCTACAGGAAATCCTTACAGTGAAGTCCGATGATGTAGTTGGTCGTGTTAAGACATACGAAGCAATCATTAAGGGTGAAAACATTTCGAAACCAGGTATTCCAGAGTCCTTTAAGGTATTGTTAAAGGAATTACAGTCATTGGCATTGGATGTTACTGTTTTAGATGAAAATGGTAATGAAGTGCAAATGTCCGAAAATATCGAGTACGGTGATGAGGACTTAAAACCAATCATTGAAGGAAATAAGACAGCCGTAGATGAAACAGAAGATTTCAAGAATGCGGGATACAGAGAGGCAAAATCTGTGGCAGAGTTAGATGACGAGATTATGGATGGCATTTTAGAAGGCGTCACAGAAAATAGTCTTATGGACGATTTAGATGAATAATAGAACGTATTAACAATAGATTATCAGTTGCACAGAGGTGACTGTGCAACTGACAGACGAAGGGAGCGCCAGGTATGCAAGAAGTCAGCAATACAAATGCAGAACCAAGTTTGACATATGATGCGATAAAGATTGGTCTTGCTTCTCCAGAGAGAATCAGAGAATGGTCTAGAGGTGAAGTAAAGAAACCGGAAACTATTAACTATAGAACATTAAAACCAGAGAAAGACGGTTTGTTCTGTGAGAAAATTTTTGGACCTAGTAAAGACTGGGAGTGTCACTGCGGTAAATACAAGAAGATACGTTATAAAGGTGTAGTTTGTGATCGTTGTGGTGTAGAAGTAACAAAAGCAAGTGTTCGTCGTGAAAGAATGGGACATATTGAACTTGCAGCACCAGTATCCCATATCTGGTATTTTAAGGGCATTCCAAGTAGAATGGGATTAATTTTGGATTTATCTCCAAGAACATTGGAAAAAGTATTATATTTTGCTTCTTATATTGTGTTAGATGCTGGTTCTACTGATTTGCAGTACAAGCAGGTACTTACAGAGCGTGAATATCAGGAAGCAGTTGAAAAGTTTGGAAGAGATGCTTTCCGCGTTGGTATGGGTGCAGAATCCGTTTACGAATTATTGCAGGCAATCGACTTAGAAAAAGAATCAACAGACTTAAAGAAGGAACTTGTGAATGCAACTGGACAAAAACGTGCTAGAATTATCAAGAGATTAGAAGTGGTAGAAGCCTTCAGAACTTCTGGAAATAAGCCAGAATGGATGATTTTAACAGTAGTTCCTGTTATTCCACCAGATATTCGTCCAATGGTACAGTTGGATGGTGGACGTTTTGCTACATCAGATATGAATGATTTATATCGTCGTATTATTAACCGTAACAATCGTCTAAAGAGATTATTGGATTTAGGAGCACCTGACATTATCGTTCGTAACGAAAAGAGAATGTTACAGGAAGCTGTGGATGCATTGATTGATAACGGTAGACGAGGCAGACCAGTTACTGGACCTGGTAACCGTGCACTTAAATCTTTATCCGATATGTTAAAAGGTAAGCAGGGACGTTTCCGTCAGAACTTGCTTGGTAAGCGTGTTGACTATTCTGGACGTTCCGTTATCGTAGTAGGACCAGAATTAAAGATTTATCAGTGTGGTTTACCAAAGGAAATGGCAATCGAATTGTTTAAACCATTTGTTATGCGTGACCTTGTGAAACAGGGAACTGCACATAACATTAAATCTGCAAAGAAAATGGTAGAGCGTTTAGAGCCAGAAGTTTGGGATATTTTAGAGGAAGTAATCAAAGAGCATCCGGTTATGTTGAACCGCGCCCCTACACTTCATAGACTTGGTATTCAGGCATTTGAACCTATCTTAGTAGAAGGTAAGGCAATTAAACTTCATCCATTGGTTTGTACAGCCTTCAATGCCGATTTTGATGGTGACCAGATGGCGGTGCATTTACCATTATCTGTGGAAGCACAGGCAGAGTGTCGTTTCTTGTTACTTTCACCGAACAACCTGTTAAAACCATCAGACGGTGGTCCTGTTGCAGTACCATCACAGGATATGGTATTGGGTATTTATTACTTAACAATGGGTAAGATGGTTGATTATTCAGATGATAAAGAATTAGATGCCAGCATTGAAAAAATTTATGAAACACAGGAAGAGGTTGTAGCAGATTTACCAACAGCCAATAGTGAAGGAAAGATTAATGTAGATACTATGATTAAGTTCCGTGTTAGTGATGACAGATATGTTATCTGTACTCCTATGGACTTAATGGGACATTATTTCTATGAGAAAAACGAAGCATTACTTGCTTATGAAAACGGAGATATTACATTACATCAGAAGATTAAGGTTCGTATGTCGGCTGAGAATGAAGATGGAACTGTAGTATACAAGATTATAGAGACAACAATGGGACGTCTTATTTTCAATGAGATCATTCCACAGGATTTGGGATTTGTAGACCGTACAAAACCAGAAAACCGTTTCGCATTGGAAATTGATTTCCACGTTGGTAAAAAGCAGTTGAAGCAGATTTTGGAGAAATGTATCAATACACATGGAGCAACAAAAACTGCAGAAACATTAGATAACATTAAAGCATTAGGATATAAATATTCTACAAAGGCTGCCATGACAGTTTCGATTTCTGATATGACAGTACCAGCATCTAAGAAACAGTTGTTGGAAGATGCAGAAAAAACAGTTGAAAAGATTACAAAAGACTTCCGTCGTGGATTGACAACAGAAGAAGAACGTTATAAAGCTGTTGTTGAAACATGGAAAGAAACAGATGATGAACTTACAAAAGCCTTGCTTGGTGGATTGGATAAATACAACAATATCTACATGATGGCGGATTCCGGAGCCCGTGGTTCTGATAAGCAGATTAAACAGCTTGCAGGTATGCGTGGATTGATGGCAGATACATCTGGTAGAACGATCGAATTGCCTATCAAGTCAAACTTCCGTGAAGGACTTGACGTATTGGAGTATTTCATTTCTGCGCATGGTGCTCGTAAGGGTCTGTCAGATACAGCGCTTCGTACAGCCGATTCAGGATACTTAACACGTCGTCTTGTTGATGTATCACAGGATTTGATTATTCGTGAGACAGATTGTTGTGAAGGCAAGGCCATTCCAGGAATGTGGATTAGCGCATTTATGGATGGAAAAGAAGTAATTGAGTCATTAGAAGAACGTATTACAGGAAGATACTCTTGTGAGACAATCTATGATGACAATGGCGAGATGATTGTAAAAGCAAATCATATGATTACTGCTAAGAGAGCAGCAAGAATTTGTGCAACAAAGGCAATCATTGAAGCTGGAAATGATGCAAAAGTGAAGATTCGTAACGTGCTTACTTGCCGTTCTCATATTGGAGTTTGTGCAAAATGTTATGGTGCAAACATGGCAACAGGAGAACCTGTACAGGTAGGAGAAGCAGTTGGTATTATTGCAGCTCAGTCAATTGGTGAACCTGGTACACAGCTTACCATGCGTACATTCCATACGGGTGGTGTAGCCGGTGATGATATTACACAGGGTCTTCCTCGTGTCGAAGAGTTGTTTGAAGCAAGAAAGCCAAAGGGTCTTGCTATTATCTCTGAATTTGCAGGTAGAGTAAGTATCAATGATACAAAGAAGAAACGTGAAGTTATCGTAACAAATGAGGAAACAGGCGAGAGCAAAGCTTACTTAATTCCTTATGGTTCACGTATTAAGGTATTTGATGGCGATGTTTTGGAGGCTGGTGATGAGCTGACAGAAGGTAGTGTAAATCCACATGATATCTTAAAGATTAAGGGTGTTCGTGCTGTACAGGATTACATGCTTCAGGAAGTACAGCGTGTATATCGTTTACAGGGTGTTGAAATCAACGATAAGCACGTAGAAGTTATTGTTCGTCAGATGTTAAAGAAGATTCGCATCGAAACAAACGGAGATTCAGAATTCTTACCAGGTACAATGGTAGATACACTTGAATTTGATGATGAAGTGGAAAGACTTACAGAAAACGGTTTAGTACCACCAGAAGGAAAACAGGTATTGCTTGGTATTACAAAAGCATCCCTTGCTACAAATTCCTTCTTGTCAGCAGCTTCCTTCCAGGAAACTACTAAGGTATTAACCGAAGCCGCAATCAAAGGAAAAGTAGATCCATTGATCGGTATTAAGGAAAACGTACTTCTTGGTAAGTTGATACCAGCTGGTACAGGTATGAAAGAATATCGTTCTGTAAAATTGGATACAGATGAAGAAATCAGACGTGCAAAGGAAGAAGAACGTAAACGTTTAGAAGAAGCCGCTGCAGAAGAAGCAGATGAAATTGTTGTTACAGAAGAAGAAAATTCTGACATTGCTTTTTCAGAAGAAATTCAGGAAGAAGAAGAAATAAACGTAACAGAAGAATAAAAAGATTACCATTGTGTAAGCTATTAAGTACAGAGGAGAAAGACATTATACCGGAACAAAAGGGAAGGTATAATGTCTTTCTTGTTTTTAAACTGAATTTGTAGTTCTTTGGAACTGCAATCAGGTAAGATGCCTTAAAAAATACAATAGGAATACTTTGTAAAAAAGGGATTGACATTTATGGAAAAAAAAATTATAATCAAATAGCACGCGTTTCGTGTGCGTAGTTTTCAAAGGTGCAACCTCACCAGAGAAAACAGTCACTAGATGATAATAACCACAGGAGGTGAAAATTAATGCCAACTTTTAACCAATTAGTAAGAAAAGGAAGAAAGACATTAGAGAAGAAGTCAAATTCTCCAGCTTTACAGAGAGGATACAATTCTTTAAATAAGAAGGCAACAAACACTTCTTCACCACAAAAGAGAGGTGTGTGTACAGCTGTTAGAACTGCTACACCTAAGAAGCCTAACTCAGCTCTTAGAAAGATTGCCAGAGTTCGTCTTTCAAACGGTATCGAAGTAACAAGTTATATCCCAGGTGAAGGACATAACTTACAGGAACATAGTGTTGTTCTTATCAGAGGTGGTCGTGTAAAGGACTTACCAGGTACAAGATACCATGTTGTTAGAGGTACACTTGATACAGCAGGTGTTGCTAACAGAAAACAGGCTCGTTCTAAGTATGGAGCTAAGAGACCTAAAGACGCAAAGTAATAGGTTAATTGAAACTAATTCAATACACTAATTCAAAAAAAGTGCCGGATTAATTTTTACTATAAGGAACGAGATTCCAGTTCCTGAGGTTGCAGGAGATAGATTTATTAAGTCGAGCGCGAACACAGTGAATTATTGTGAGTACCTAAGAATCTTACGAAGGTTTAACCTTCACAATTGTATTCTTTTTAAGGAGGGAAGCAACGTGCCACGTAAAGGACATATTCAAAAGAGAGACGTATTAGCAGATCCAATTTACAACAACAAGGTTGTAACAAAGCTAATCAACAACATCATGTTAGATGGTAAGAAGGGTGTTGCCCAGAAGATCGTTTATGGTGCATTTGATCGTGTAGCTGAGAAGACAGGCAGAGATGCTATGGAAGTTTTTGAAGAAGCTATGAACAACATCATGCCAGTACTTGAAGTAAAGGCTAGACGTATCGGTGGAGCAACATATCAGGTACCAATCGAAGTAAGACCAGATAGAAGACAGGCTTTAGCTCTTCGTTGGTTGACTGTTTATTCTCGTAAAAGAGGAGAGAAGACTCAGGAAGAAAGATTGGCAAATGAAATCTTAGATGCAGTAAACAATACAGGTGCTGCAGTTAAGAAGAAAGAAGATATGCACAAGATGGCAGAGGCAAACAAAGCATTTGCACACTATCGTTGGTAGTATCGCCATAGTTCGCATATGTGTAACTACGAGCTACTAGCAGGATGAGATACATTTGCGAATTGACCGCCTGCCAGATGCGCAGGCGGTTTTTTGCTTTATAGTTCGTTTTTCTATAGAGCAAACTGCTCTGCGAAATTTACAGAGAAGAACGAATTGTTTCGCAAAACTGCGAAATGGATTAGAGATGAATAAGTGCAATAGCGCTTAAAAATAGAAATATATATGCAAAGCATAAATATAAAAAAGGAGGAAAAACCGTTGGCTGGAAGAGAATACGCGTTATCAGAAACAAGAAATATCGGTATTATGGCACATATTGATGCTGGTAAAACAACAACAACAGAACGTATTTTATACTATACAGGTGTAAACCATAAAATTGGTGATACACATGATGGTAATGCAACCATGGACTGGATGGAGCAGGAACAGGAAAGAGGTATCACAATTACTTCTGCTGCTACAACATGTCACTGGACATTACAAAAAGAGGGTAAACCAATGCCAGGTGCAAAAGAGCATCGTATTAACATTATTGATACACCGGGACACGTTGACTTTACTGTAGAGGTAGAGCGTTCCCTTCGTGTATTAGATAGTGCAATCGGTGTATTCTGTGCTAAGGGTGGTGTTGAACCTCAGTCAGAAAATGTATGGCGTCAGGCAGACACATACAATGTACCACGTATGGCATTCATCAACAAGATGGATATCCTTGGTGCAGATTTCTACGGTGCAGTAGAACAGATTAAGACAAGATTAGGAAAGAATGCAATCTGCCTTCAGTTACCAATTGGTAAAGAGGATGACTTCAAGGGAATTATTGACTTATTTGAGATGCAGGCTTACATCTACAATGATGATAAGGGTGATGATATTTCAATCGTAGAGATCCCAGAAGATATGAAGGACGATGCAGAATTATATCATACAGAATTAGTAGAGAAGATCTGCGAATTAGATGATGATTTAATGATGGAATATTTAGAGGGTGAAGAACCTTCTGTAGAATCTATGAAGGCAGCTTTAAGAAAAGCTACTTGTGAATGTAAGGCAGTACCTGTTTGTTGTGGTTCTGCATACAAGAACAAGGGTGTTCAGAAACTTCTTGATGCCGTTATCGAATATTTACCAGCTCCTACAGACATTCCTGCTATTAAGGGTGTTGACGAAGATGGTAATGAAGTTGAGAGACATTCATCTGATGAAGAACCATTCTCAGCTTTAGCATTCAAGATTATGGCTGACCCATTTGTTGGTAAGCTTGCATTCTTTAGAGTTTACTCAGGAACAATGAACGCTGGTTCCTATGTTCTTAACTCTACAAAAAATAAGAAAGAACGTGTTGGACGTATCCTTCAGATGCATGCCAATAAGAGAGAAGAGTTAGATAAGGTATACGCTGGTGATATCGCAGCTGCAGTAGGATTTAAGATTACTACAACTGGTGATACAATCTGTGATGAAAAGGCTCCAGTTATCTTAGAGTCTATGGAATTCCCAGAACCAGTTATCGAGCTTGCTATCGAGCCTAAGACAAAGAATGATCAAGGTAAGATGGGTGAAGCTTTAGCAAAACTTGCTGAAGAAGATCCTACATTCCGTCAGCATACAGATGAGGAAACAGGTCAAACAATCATCGCTGGTATGGGTGAGCTTCACTTAGAGATCATCGTTGACCGTTTGTTACGTGAGTTTAAGGTAGAAGCTAACGTTGGTGCTCCTCAGGTTGCATACAAAGAAACATTTACTAAGACAGTTGAAGTAGATAGTAAGTATGCTAAGCAGTCTGGTGGACGTGGTCAGTACGGACACTGTAAAGTTAGATTTGAGCCAATGGATGCCAATGGTGAAGAGTTATTTAAGTTTGACTCTACTGTAGTTGGTGGTGCTATTCCTAAGGAATACATCCCAGCAGTTGGTGAAGGTATTGAAGAAGCTGCTCAGGCAGGTATCCTTGCAGGTTTCCCTGTACTTGGTGTACATGCTACTGTATATGATGGTTCTTACCATGAAGTCGATTCATCTGAAATGGCATTTCACATTGCAGGTTCTATGGCATTTAAGGAAGCTATGCAGAAAGCAGGAGCTGTACTTCTTGAGCCTATCATGAAGGTTGAAGTTACTATGCCAGAAGAGTACATGGGTGATGTTATCGGTGATATCAACTCACGTCGTGGACGTATTGAAGGTATGGATGACTTAGGTGGTGGAAAGATCGTTAGAGGATTTGTACCTTTGGCCGAAATGTTTGGTTATTCTACAGACCTTCGTTCAAGAACACAGGGTCGTGGTAACTACTCAATGTTCTTTGAAAAGTATGAGCCTTGTCCAAAGTCTGTACAGGATAAGATTCTTTCTCAGAAGAACGCGTAGTTATAGGAAAATCATAAAAAAGTGCTTGAAAAAAGCACAAACATGAAATATAATATAGAGTATGTGGCGTCAAGCCGTTCAGGGCTTGACGCATTGAAACTAAAAATAATCCCCAATAAGGGAAAATATGCATATGCATATAAATAAAAGGAGGATATAAAAATGGCAAAAGCTAAGTTTGAGAGAAACAAACCACATTGTAACATCGGTACTATCGGTCACGTTGACCATGGTAAGACAACATTAACAGCTGCAATTACAAAGACTCTTGCTGCAAGAGTAGAAGGTAACGCTGCTGTAGATTTCGAAAACATCGATAAGGCTCCAGAAGAAAGAGAAAGAGGTATCACTATCTCTACTGCTCACGTTGAGTATGAGACAAAGAAGAGACATTACGCTCACGTTGACTGCCCAGGACATGCCGATTACGTTAAGAACATGATCACTGGTGCTGCTCAGATGGATGGAGCTATCCTTGTTGTTGCTGCAACTGATGGTGTTATGGCTCAGACTAAGGAGCATATCTTATTATCTCGTCAGGTAGGTGTTCCTTATATCGTAGTATTCATGAACAAGTGCGATATGGTTGATGACGAAGAATTATTAGAGTTAGTAGAAATGGAAATCACAGAGCAGTTAGCTGAGTATGATTTCAATGACTGCCCAATCATCAAGGGATCAGCTTTAAAAGCATTAGAAGATCCTAACGGTGAGTGGGGAGACAAGATTATGGAGCTTATGGACACTGTTGATGAGTACATTCCAGATCCACAGCGTGATACAGATAAGCCATTCGTAATGCCTATCGAAGATGTATTCTCAATCACAGGTCGTGGTACAGTTGCTACTGGTAGAGTAGAAGCTGGTGTTCTTCATATGTCTGACGAAGTTGAAATCGTTGGTATTAAGGAAGAAGTTCAGAAGTCTGTTGTAACTGGTATCGAAATGTTCCGTAAGCTTCTTGATGAGGCTCAGGCTGGAGATAACATCGGTGTTCTTCTTCGTGGTATCAACAGAACTGATATCGAAAGAGGACAGGTTCTTGCTCAGCCAGGTACTTTAACATGCCATACAAAGTTTACAGCTCAGGTATACGTTTTAACAAAGGATGAAGGTGGACGTCATACTCCTTTCTTCAACAACTACAGACCACAGTTCTACTTCAGAACAACTGACGTAACAGGTGTTTGTGAATTACCAGATGGTGTAGAAATGTGTATGCCTGGTGATAACGTAGAAATCACAGTTGAACTTATTCACCCAATCGCTATGGAACAGGGTCTTGGATTCGCTATCCGTGAAGGTGGTAGAACAGTAGGTTCAGGTAAGGTTGCTACAATTATCGAATAATTAACGTTATCAATGAATAGAGCGCAAGCTCACTATAAATAAAGAAAACCACGGTCGTGTTTACACGAAACCGTGGTTTTCCTTTGTTTATAGGGCTCGCAGGCATTCTATGAATGACGCGAGCTTATTGATTACGGAGTAATCAATAAGACAGGCTTGCGCAAAAACATAAGCATTCCCGAAATTTTCGGGGATGCCTTTTTTTCGTGCTTATGAGGATATTTTGAGAAAAGTGTCGTCAAAAGTGTCGTCAAAATTCATCTAAAAGTAAGAAAGGGGACTTATATAAGGCTCTTTGTCAAGAATGGGGGTAATCCCTTATATATATCGTGTGTGATTTGTAATCACACACGATTTTTAAATAGTATCACAAGATAACATTATTCTGTTTCTAAAATTATCAAAATTCCTATATCCATAAGCATTTCGTGAGAATGTGATGTTCATCAGGTGTAGATTCCAATTTAGTAATAAAAAGGTCATATTCCACCTGTGTTTACACAAAGAAGGAATAATGACCTTGGGACATGTCCCCGATATGAGCATAAAAGTGGAGCGTAAGCTTCAC
>ERZ780168.1640-NODE-1640-length-22285-cov-6.547818_pt1 | contig 22285 bp, 32 predicted proteins | sample MGYA00510981_ERZ780168 | MGnify/ENA primary metagenome ERZ780168 (study PRJEB29588, sample SAMEA2158769) | human gut metagenome | biome: human gut; feature: human-associated habitat; material: faeces | place: Denmark | collected 2008/2010 ...
GGACGCACTGAAAACACAAATGGGAATTTAAGTGAATCAGTCTGCCGCTTCGGTATTTGTGTACCGGAGCGGGTTTCTTATGCCTGAATACTGTCTAGCTAATTGTGCCCAAATTGGGCACCGCTATTATTTACCTACCCGGAGAGCGACTCTGGGTAGGTATTCGTTTTTATCCTGCAATGTTAATCTCGGTTTTAATCTCATCACTTGAAAAACTGAGAAATGGCTTGATCTCAATTTCGACCGGGGATGTATCGTTCGTTAAAACGAAAGCTGCCATTGTTTCAATGCCGGCTCCAGGCTTCACGTCACGAATGGAACTGCCAGACAAATCGTCGTCGTGCAGAATTGCGGTTTCCAGCTCAACGCCATCCTGAAATGCGGAGAAGTCGATGGCGAGAGCAAAGCTTGTGGCTTTATCACCATTATTTGTGAATCCCAGGTCGAAAATGATGGCTTTCTTTCCCTGGTAGTCTTCTCCAATTTTATAAGAGATGATAGATACGGCATAGTCGTCGATGGTCTGCGCCGTGTCAGAGCCTGGGGCGACGCTCAGTTCCGTAACTCCTCCCTCGGCGATCTCAAAGGTTTTGCCAAGCATTTCATCACTGAAAGAAATAATTTCTTCTACTTCAAATTCAACGGGGGCTGTTTCACTGGACAGCGAATAGGCGGCGACAACATCGATTGATGCACCTGGCTGGACGTCCTTCATGAGATCGTCGGCGTTGTATACGCTGTTGTCCATGATAATTGCACTGTCCAGCTGCACTCCGTTCTGGTATGCCTTATAGCTCAGGGCGAACATGACGCTCTCGTTCTCTTCAGAGTTATTTGTGAAAGAGAATCCAATGAGGATAGCGGGCTTTCCCGCATAGTCATTCGCGAGCTTGAAGTCGTGAATCTGCACGTCGTAGTCGCCAAGTGTTCCGGCATCTTCAAGCGTGACCGGGGCGGGCGTCGTTGCCGCCGGAACCGTAATGGGGGTTGCGGCAGCGTCGTTGGACTGTGTAGCGCCGCTTGTGGTAGGGGTGGGGGAGCCGCATGCAGTCAATGAGCACAGCATCAGTACGGACAGGATGAACGAAACGATACGTTTTTTCATGGTAAAGCCTCTTTCCTAAATATTCCACCAAGGTAACCTTGGGTGGTTTCTTCTCAGCCCAATAAACTGTTTATATGCGGATGCTGTTATCTCACAGCACTGGTGAACGCGACAGCCTTGCCGAGTATCCGGACGCTGTTCATTTCTTCGTTCCAGTAGACAAACGGTTTATACATGGGGTTCTCTGGTTCCAGAGAGATGTGGTCATCGAAGAGCCTGACACGCTTCAAAGTGGCTTCATTATCAATGAGGACGGCAGCAATTTCGCCGTTCTCTACGGTATCCTGCTGGCGGATGTAGACAATGTCGCCGTCGAAGATGCGGGCATTTATCATACTGTCGCCTTTGCAGGTGAGCGCAAAATCAGCCTTGATATGTTTGGGAATGTCGATGTATTCCTCGATGTTTTCATCCGCCAGGATCGGCTCGCCACAAGCGATGGTGCCAACGAGCGGAATCTTGCGCATTTCTGGCATGGGAATGACGTTAGCTGGTAGCATATCCTGCTCGCCGTCCGTCCACCCCATCAAGTATGCCGGGGTTGTTTGCAACACATCGGCCAGTGGGGTCAGTATATCAATCGGAAACTTTTCAATTTCACTGCTTTCATAGCGATACACTGTAGCACGGTTTTTGCCTATTCTTTCAGCAATTTGGTCAACGGAGAGGCCAAGTTCAAGCCGCCGTTTTTTAATTCGATCTCCGATAAAAGACATTGTACTTACCTCCGGAAACTCTTTTGCTCGTATTATATACGATGTTTCGCAAATTTGCAATACCATTTTGCAGGTTTGCGAAAAATTATTTGCGCCGATGCGAAAAACCACTTGACAACAGTAGCCAGATGGTGTAATATGATGGTGTCGCATATGTGCGACACAAATAAGAACGTTGGAGGTGATAAGAATGGTTGATGCTCGTCTTCTTCGGGAGAAAATCGCTGAAAAGGGATTTAACGTTGGTGAAGTCGCTTCAAGAATGGGAATTGATAAGGCAACACTGTACCGCCGTATCGCCCATAGCGAATCTTTCACGATTGGCGAGGTGGGAAAGATGGCCGAAATTCTAGGCTTGTCTTGCGACGAAGCTGTCTCTATTTTTTTTAGCCATTGCGTCGCATAACTGCGACATTTAAGAAGAAAGCAAAGAGGGAGGGGGGTGAGAGGATGTACATTCACGAAGCCATTGCGGCAACCACGCCGGACAAACCGTGGATCACGCGGAATGCGTGGATATCAAACCGGGATGGTAGGGGAATGGATGTCGTTATTCGGCTGATGCCAACGGAAGATCTGTTCCCAATCACAGTTACGGCACGATCTCGCTACGGCTCCAATTCATGGTACCCACTCAAGCAGGATCTGACGGCAAATGACTGGATCCCCATTTCTGCGCCATACTGGAAAATCGAGGCGAATGTCCCGCCCCTGAAGGATGCGCAGGCAAGGGCTGAGAAGCAGAAAGAAGAACGCCGCCAGCAGAAACTGGCGACGCTTGGAATCTGCCTTCAGATTCTTGTCAGTGTTGTTACAGCGTTGGTGACACTCTGGTTTTTTGAACGGCTATAAATGGCTTTTGACCAGTACCGTAATCAGCGCCGTTAGGAACGACACGACGATTGGAACGACAACGGACTTGAGCAGGAACTGAAGGAATTTGCTGAACAGAATCTGTCCCCGGTGCCATCCGGCGTGCAGCACCTGCCCGCAGCCGCTGTCGCCCATTTCGATGTACCCTTGATCGTCCAAATAGTCCAGTGTTGTCTGGAGCGCGCCGCCGTGTTCGGAAATATCGACGGTTTTCACATCTTCGTTGTCCATGCAAAGTGTGACGGCTTCCAGCCCGTCAAAGTCGATTCCAAAGGCAAGGTCTTCAAGCTGCTGAGCTTCTTTCAGCTTCTTCAGGAGTTTTCTCGCCTGTTTTGTCACATTCCCACCTCCTTCTGCCTGAATTGTAGCAGAATCGCAGGTGAAACACAAGTAGCTCTTAGAAAGGGATGCAACATGTTTGACATACCAAAACTCATGCAGGTTCTTTCAGAAATTCTGTCAGATAAGTACGGCTGCACGATCATCATGACCGCGATTCCGAAGGATCAGGCGGAATGTAAAAGTGATTTAGCCTGACCGGATTCATCCCGGTCAGAGAGGGGAGGGGAATTATGCAGATTGAAACTCAGGTCATCGTCACAAAAAATGCGATCATCCGCATACATCATCCTGACATTACAGACGAGGAACGCGCCAGGCGGATGAAAGCCATTGAATTGGCGGCAATTCGTCTTGTCCGGGCAAACCGCCAGGCCGAAGCGCGGAAGCAGCTGCTGGAAAATGCTGCCGCTGCCCGGGCATAGAGAAAACGTACATAAGAACGCCCCTGAGCCGTGTGGCGAATAACGCGGCATCCCACCGGGGCCTGGATGCGGTCTGAAGACCTCCCGCAGGCGCGTTGGGTTGGACCCTTCTCAACTGAAGGCCGGTTCGATTCCGGTCTCCCGGATACTCTCCTTTCTCCCCATACTGGCACCCCGGAAAGACGGGGCCGCGGCGGGCGGAATCCCGCTACCATGCCCACCGGGGATGATTCGCCCCGGAATGAAACCGCGTATGTTGGCAGCGCGTCGATGGGTGGAACAGCCAGCAAGCAAACGAGGCCCGGCCTATTGGAAGGGGCGCGCCCTCCGCAAGGGTAGAACGCGGTGGCAATGCGGAAGTCAGTTACGCATGACAGCCGGGACAGACCGGCCGTGCGGGATAAGTACAACAAAGGAGGTGCCGATATGTGGCAGGTGGTGACTGAGAGCGGACTGGACGTATTCAGCGGAAGCAAGCCGCAGTGTAAAGCGTACATCCGGCAAGCTCTGAAAAAGGGATCTGAACCAGGATTCCTGAGAATCGTAAAAATCCGGAAGCCGACCGTTTGTGACGCTGAATAAAATCATTCGGCGGGACAGGCTGGTACGGTACTGCACACATGCCGCGACCCGATGGCGTGGGCGTCGGGCTGGGTGAGATAGCACCCTCCCGCAGGGTGAAATCAAACACCCGCCCGGCGGCATAGTGGGGTTCGAGTCCCCCTCGCGGCGGGTCTTGTAGTGCGGACCAATGCCGGAAGCTGAGGGCGTACCGGGGAAGAACAGCCCTCCTATATGGGCAGCTGGCGCATGAGGATGCGCTCCCGCAGCACGGCGGGAGGGAGCAGGTTCGACTCCTGCGCTGCTCTCCACTTTAGCCCGGAGAGGGTGAAAACTACGGATATCCGATACAAAGATCCACGGACGCGCTGCACAAAGTGCGGAAAGCTTCTGCCCGCCGGGCGGAAACGGCTCTGCTATGAGTGCCGCCCGAATAAGTGGTACAAAACTGCCGTCGTGTCGCCCCCGGCGCCGCCGAAGCCCCGGTATACCTTTGAGGAGCAGGACGCAAGGGCGGAAGCCCGGGGGCTTACCTATGGGCAGCTGGTGAATCTGGAGAACAACGGTTTGCCTTTGCCGCCGCTTCGGCGTTCGGTGCAATGGCCGTGGGACAGCCCTCACCGGGGCGAAGAACAAATTTAACAAAGGGGAGGCACTACAATGGCTGAACAGATCCCACGGGAGCAATTCTCCGCGTGGGCAAATATTCCCGCGCGCATCCTGTTTGATCGGGAGATCAGTGATCGGGCGAAGCTCCTGTATGGGCTGATATCCTGCATGTCCAACAGCTACGGGTTCGCGTTTGCCAAAAATTCGACGCTGATGCGGTACTTGAACGTGGAGGAAAGGAGTCTTCAGAGGACGCTCAAGCAGCTGCTGGACGGCGGCTACATACGAATTGAAGACGGGTTAGGCGGGCGCGGAACCCTCCGCAAAATCTTCACGGTGGAAGTCTGCCATCGAAACCCCGTCAATCCTGACGGGGTTAACCCCGCCAAATCTGACGGGGTTATAAATAATAATTGTAATAATAATAAAATAAACAATAAAGCGAGAGCGCCGAAGGAGTATCTGACGGATCAAGGGCTGTTCGACTGGTTCGACAACTGGGCTGTCCGGCTGGACGCTGACCCAGAGGAAACGACGAAGCTCATCGGCGACCTGCACGCATTCGCGGAAATGCGCAAGGCCAAGAAGAAGCCCATCCTGACGGTGAACGCTGCCGGGCGGCACGCGAAGAAGCTTCTGGACTACTCGGCGGACTTCCCGGAGTATCGGCTCGCTGCCATGCGCTATGTACTGTCCCAGTCGGTTGAATCCAACTGGGAAAAGCTTTACCCCATCACGAAGCCGGACGATTTTAACCGCTGGCTGCATGATAACTACGGTGTTCAAGTTGGGCACGTGGAGGAGGTGGAATACTTTGAGTAGCGTTTCCTATGAAGCTTGGATGCAGGCGCAGCAGAGTGTCCTCGGTTCCGTCCTGATTGATGATCGGTGCGCAAGCTTCCTGGTGTTCGGCCTGGCAGAGGAAGATTTCTGCGAGAGTTACCGGTCGCTGTACCGGGCTATCCGGGAGCTGTACACCACCGGAAAGCCGGTTGACCCGGTCGCGGTGCTGAATGTCGTGGGCGACTCATACAAGGATTTCATCGTCCAGCTGATGAACATTACCCCCACCGCCGCGAACTGCAAGATGTACGTGGATATCGTCAAGCAGCAGTCCCGGGTGCTGAAGCTCCGGGACACCGGGCTGGCGCTGTCCCGGATCTCCACAGAGGAGGAAGGCGCGGAGCTTCTCGCCAATGCCGCCTCTGAAACGGTGCGGGACGACGGAGACGTTTGGAGTCTGGCGCAGGGCTTTTCCGACTGGATGCACCGATACCAGAAAAAGCCCGACTATCTGGACTGGTTTATCCCTCAGCTTCGGCGGATGATTCGGGCGGAGAAAAGCGACTACTTCATCGTGGGCGCCAGGCCTTCGGCGGGTAAAAGCGCTTTTGCCCTTCAGGCGGCGCTGTACTGGGCAGTCGTGTGCAACAAGCGGGTGGGGTTCTTCTCCCACGAAACCAGCCGGGAGAAACTGATGGACAGGCTGGTCGCCTGCGCCTCCGGTGTCCCGATGGACGCAATCAAGGAGCGGACGCTGGATGATAAGCAGATGGAGGCCGTGTGCTCCATCTCGTCCCGGATCAACTCCGCGCCGCTGTTCCTGTTCTCCGCTGCCGGGCGTACCGTGCAGCAGATGCAGGATCGGGCGCTGTACAAGCGGCTGGACATCGTGATCGTGGATTACCTGCAAATCGTCGCCGCCCCGGGGAATGACGAATACACCCAGGTGACGGCGGTTTCCAAGGCGCTGCACACCATGTGCCAGCGGTTCGGGATCTTCTGCCTCGCCCTGTGCCAGCTGAGCCGGACGAAGACGGACAAATCCGGCCACGCCCAGCGTCCCCGGCTGGAAGATCTTCGTTCCAGCGGCCAGATCGAGCAGGACGCCGACGGCGTGTTTTTCCTCCACCCGCTGGAGGAGCCGGACAAGCCCCGGGAGCTGATCATCGCCAAGAACAAGGACGGCGCTCTGAGCATTACGAAGCTGGCCTTTGACGGCGCGCGGCAGCAGTTCCGCTTCATTGGCAAGGGGCAGCAGCCGCTGAAGCCGTTTGACTATTCCAGCTATGTGATGCCGAGCCAAGTAGACCAATACCCCCAACTGTGCATGGATGTGGAAACTCCGTTTGACGCGGAGCAGAAATAAATCACAAAATTCAAAGAAAGGGTGAAATTACATGAGAACAACCGCAATCTTAAACCTGAAGGGCGGCGTCGCAAAGACCGTGACCACGGTCAACATGGCCGCGATCCTTGCCCGGGACTACAAAGCCCGCGTGCTGCTGATCGATGCGGACTGCCAGTGCAACTGTACCGAATTTTTCGGCGGATCCTCCGATAAGGGGACACTGGCCGACATCCTCCGGCTGTCTGACAGCTACCCCGACCCCGTTACCTTCTGCGCCAACTGCATCCGGGGAACCACCGTGGACGGGGTCAATCTGATTCCCGGCGATGACAGCCTCATGGACTTGGATCTGAGCAAGGTGGAGCTGGGACGGGTGAGCATGAACGTGCTCCGGCAATTCGTGGAAGCAGCCAATGGGCAGTATGACTACATCCTCATCGACTGCCCGCCGGCTTTCAACGCTGCCAGTGCCGCTGCCCTTGTGGCTGCCGATGACATCATCATCCCCATCAAGCTGGATGCCTTTTCCCTCCGGGGCATGGGCAACCTGATGCGGCAGATCAGCAACATGCGGAAGATCAACCCGCGTCTGAAGCTCGCCGGGGTGCTGCCCACCATGTGGTACCGGGACGCTCAGATGCAGGACGCGGAAAAGATGCTGGCGGATGCGGGGCTGACGGTGTTCCCCCACATCCGGCGAAGCGACAAGGTTGACCGGATGACCTGGCAGCAGCGGCCGCTTCTGGCGACCAGCCCCAACAGCGCCGCCGGCGTGGATTACCGGCGTTTCGTGAAAGCTTACATGCGGGGAGGGAAGGAAAATGTTTGATCTTGCGGACGTGCTGAAGGGCGTGCCCAATTTGGGCACATCCAAGAAACAGCTGGAGTACATAAAGCGAGAGCTGATCGACCCCGACCCGAACAACTTCTACAGTCTGACGGGCATCGAGGAGCTGGCGGCAAATATCCAGCTGTGCGGATTGCAGCAGCCCATCCTTGTGCGCCCCATCGATGGCGGGCGGTACATGGTGGTTTCCGGGCACCGGCGCCGGGCAGCGATTGAGTTGCTGGCCGCGGATGAACCGGAAAAGTGGGAGGAGATCTCCTGCCTGGTGGAGAGGGACGAGGCGTCCCCGGAGCTTCAGCAGCTGCGCCTGATCTATGCTAACGCCAACACCCGCGAGAAGTCCAGTTCCGAACTTGCCGCCGAGGCTGAGCAGGTGGAGGAACTGCTGTACAAGCTCAAGGATCAGGGCTATGATTTCCCCGGTCGGATGCGGGATCACGTGGCCGAGGCAGTCAAGGCCAGCAAGAGCAAGCTCGCCCGGCTGGCGATGATCCGGAAAAACCTGAATGTTCACTTTATGGCGCTGTGGGAGTCCGGACAGCTTCGGGACAGTGTGGCTTACACGCTGGCACAGGCACCGCTGGAGACGCAGAATCTGATCTGGATCTACCAGACGGCGGGCGGAACCAAGGCATTCCGGTGCTCGGACGGCTGGTTGCAGGGTATCATCCAGGAAATGGCCCATGCGGAAGAAATCTGCAAAAACATGTCCTGTGCGGTTACGCATAAAGACAAGTGCCAGCATTGCGATACCCGGGTTCAGAATGCAGCGAGACTGCCGCAGTATTCCGGCCTGAACTGCCGGGGATGCTGTTTCGACTGCTGGAATCTTAAAGACTGCCAGTTCTATTGCACCTTCGCGTCAGATACCCGGCAGGTGCTGCGAAAAAAAGCCCAGGAAAAACGCAAGCAGGAAAATGCCGAGGAACAGGCGCGGGAAGCTCCGCTGAAAGAAATCATCCGGAACAGCTACCAGCGGGTAGCTGCTCTGCGGGAGGCCAAGAGCGTGAGCATAGAGGATTATCTTCGCGCTTCCACAAATTACGTCACTTCGCAGGACGTGGAGCGGCTCCCGAAGATGGAGTCCGGCACGGTTTCCCTGAATGACCGGCTTCCCGGCGGTATCTGGGCGGCAGATGCGCGGCGGCTCGTAGCGGTTGCTGATCTGTTGGGATGCTCCATCGACTATCTGCTGGGGCGGACGGATGAAGTGAACCCCGCGAAAAATGTGCCCAATTTGGACACCGGATGGCGGACGGGCGAACCGGACAAGCCTGGTATTTACGTTGCTGTCTGCTACATGTCCGGCGCTCAGGAGCCTTTGATTGACCGCTGGCATTGGGACGGAGAGCAGTGGCGACTTCGTTCTTCTAGCGGACTTCTCGCCAAGGAAGTTGATTGTTCGCCCCAGTTCTGGATTCCGGCGCCACCCGATGCTGGCTGCTGCATCACCGGCATGAGCGGCTCCGGGAGATGCGGCGCGGCGGCCTTCTGCTCGGAACCGGCGACGTGCTGCCTGCAATGCGATAAGGATGATTGCAATGGCCGCTGCGGATGGATTAAGGAGGACGGCAATGGCTGATTACCCCTACACCGTAACAAGTCCCTCCGGGGGGATCGTCTTGCAGGCGGCGGAAAGCTGCCGATATCCTCGGCTGGTTGAGCTGACATTGCTGGAGGCGGGCTACACTGTCCGCCTCCATGGAAAGAAAATCACGAAAACCGAAACGCGAAAGGAGATGCGCAAATGAAGCCTCTGAAAACCGGCGACCCCTGCCCGTGCTGCGGGATGCCCATAAAGTCTACCAATCCGGAAATGCTTCGCTTGCTGACCGATATCCGGGACTTTGGGTTCAGCCTGCGCGACGCTGAAAGAGTGGCGGCTCTTCTGAAGAAGGAACAGGAGGCTGCGGATGGCACGATGTGATTGGGAAATCATTTTCAAAGTCGAAAAGGCACACCGTCTGGTAATGCCGTCCTTCGCCCGCGTCCTCCAGTGGCTTGCGGGCAACGGCGCGAAGTGTACCTCCATCTTCATCCGGAAACGGCAGAAGGAGGACAGCGGAAAGTGACAGCCTGTTTCAATTACCAATGCCTGTGCCGACCGAATGAAAGCAAGCCCCCTTACGAGTGCGAGTGCGTGGCCTGCCCTAACAGGATTACAGAATCCCAGATTATCATCATGGGCAATCGCACGCTGGTGCAGAAAGCAATTAAATATCTTACAGAAAACGGAGGCGCAGAGAAATGAGCTATGATCTGAGAATCGCCGTCAAGGCGGACGGATGCGACAAGTTTGCTGAAATCGCCGAGCCGGAATACAGCAGCCCCACGTATAATCTTGGCAAGATGTTCCGGGCTTGTACCGGGTGGGACTACAAGCAAGGAGAATATTACAGGTGCTCCGATGTGATTGGTAATATCGAAAAAGGTATCGAAGAGCTGCGTGTGTGTTGGGCAAAATACGTGAAATACGGAGAAGTGGCCGATATCCCTTATGCCGTTGAAGTGCTTGAAAGTCTCCGTGATTGCATCTATGAGCAGGCAGAGGATATTCCGCTGGATTGCCTGTATGCGAAGTGGTAGGAGAAGGAGGATGGCGATGGCTAAAAACGCAAAGGTCGTCGTGGGGCCAAACTTCCTGGCGCACTGGTATATCTACGACTTTCAGGTCTGCGAGGGACGGCCGGAGCTGCTGCGGACGATGGATTATATCAACCGGCACGGCTATGACCTGATCTCCGTCACCCAGTATCAGGAAACCTACACGGTATTCTTCCGCCGCCGTGCCTGCGGGTAGGGGGTGGTGGTATCAAGATACTCAGCACCATGCGAGCCGGGCGGGTCGTCCGGCAGGCGCTCTACTCGCCCCGCGATCCTACCGTCAACACCCGGCGGCGGGCAATCAGCATTTCCGCCGAAGACAAGAAGCAGGCAAACCTGAAAACCAGCTATGAAAAGCTTCTGATGCTGGCGTGCGCGAATTTCCTCCCGGGCGACTGGTGGGTGACGCTCACCTACGATGATACGTTCCTCCCGGAGAGCCGGGAGGAATCCCGGAAGTACTGGCGCAAGTCCATGCGCTGGTATCGGAAGTACCGCAAGGACAACAAGGACGCGCTGCGCTATGTCTACTGCACCCAACTGACTACCAGCCGGGGCGGTCGGCGGCTCCACCACCATATGATTCTCCGGTACGAGGACGACATGGATCAGGAGAAGCTGGAATCCCTCTGGCAGTGGGGTCATGTGCATATGCGCAAACTCAAGGACTGGGACGAGATTCTGGACAAAGTCCACTACATGTGCCGGGAACCCCGCGAGCTTGGGGTCTACGTTCCCGGCGAACAGATGTGGACGGCAAGCCGGGGACTTGTCCGGCCGCAGATTACCTACACAACATTTGATTCCGACGCGATTGATATCAGCGTTCCGTCAGGCTGTACCGCTCTGAGCGACCCGGTGCAGCTACCCGGATACGGCGGATATAAGACCATCATTTACATTGAAAACATGTGACGAATAGGGGGTGCTTCCTCCTATATCGGCTGGAGGGAGGTACTAACCAATGGACACACAGAAACAAACTTTTTCGCGGCTATTGCATATTTCTCCCGCGTGTGGTAAAATAACGGAAACAAGGGAAAAAGCCTTGTGCCCGATATGCCGGAGGGGCGTGGTTGCCTACCTGCTGCCGGAGACGACAGCGAAGAATCTGCCGGTAAAATGCAAGCGCTGCGGCGCTGAGCTGATCGTGAATATTTCCCGAGTGCCTGTGCCTTGAGCCTGTGCCATGTATCGCAAGAGCGATGCTTGGTGCAGGCTTTTTCTTTTGCCCCGGAGGTGGCGTATGTTCGACTACAGCCGCAAAAACAAACGCTGGCGGAATCTGCGCAAGCGGGCGCTGCGCCGTGACCGCGGCTTCTGCCGGGAGGCTGCCCGATACGGACGGCGTGTCCCGGCCACGGTGGTGCATCACATCTGGCCGGCGGAGGATTATCCCGAGTATGCCTATTGCCTGTGGAACCTGGTCAGCCTCAGCACGTCAGCCCATGACGCCATGCACGACCGGGATACGCGAAAGCTTACGGCGCTGGGGCTTTCGTGGAAAAATCGAACCCCCGCCCCTCTCAACGGCGAAAAGTAGGGACGCTTACAGCTGGGCGGGGAACTCTTTTCACACGCAGCGGAGAAAATTTCAGAAAAAAACGGCCGCTAAGAAGATCCCGGGCGCGTATGTGGGCGGGACGCGCTTGCATTGCACGGCCATGGGGCGCGGAGACATCGTACGGAGGTGAGACGGTGAGCAAAGAAACGCAATACGCTGAGCAGCTTCGGAGTTTGGGCATCTACGACCCGGCTTTTGACGGCGCAATCCACATCCTGTGCATCCAGGAGCGGGAGCTCAGCAGAGCCATGAAGGCATGGAAGGCCACAGCTCCCAGCCCGAAAGACGCACCGTCCATCACGGATCCGATTTACGCGGAAATCGCCAAGCTGCGCCGGGACATCCTGGCACGCCAGGACGCTCTGGGTCTGACCCCAAAGGGACTGCAGCGGCTTCGAAAGCAGATGGTGCCTGCCAGTGACAGCGCCCCGCCGCCCGCTGCCGGCAATCAGGCGCTGACTCAGCTGCTGGATTCCATCCGAGGGAAGCACAGTGCCAGCACCCCATGAGAAGATCGTAATGGGCTACGCCGAAACAACGGCGATCAGCCCCCGGGCGTGCCTGGATGTACAGGCAGCCTGCAAGCGCTTCCTGGCCGACCTCCAGGATCCCCGCTGGGACTTCCGCACGGATATGGCCGAGTCCATCATCGAGATTATCGAGACGCTTTTCTGCCACCAGCAGGGTGAGGACCTCTCCGGCCGCCCTATGCGGGGCAAGCCCCTAATTCTGGAGCCTTTCCAGCTGTTTATCATCTACAACCTATGCGGTTTCTTTCTGCCTGATACGGACATCCGCCGGTATCAGGAGGCCATGTGGATGCTTGCCCGGAAGAACGGAAAGACCCCTTTTGCTACCGCTTTCTGCTGGGCAATGGGTCTCTGGTACTCCAGGTCTTTCAGCAAGATCAAAACCGTTGCCGGCTCCATGAAACAGAACATGGAGGGCTTCGGCTTCCTGAGCTACAACCTCCACCGCCTGGGGCTGACGGTAATCGAGGACGCCGCCCACGGTCTGCGGGTGCTGGACAGCTCCCTCGGACACAGCTTCTCCGGAAGTATCTGGGAAGGACAGATCTCTTTTGAAGCTCTGGCTTACAAACCGGACATCTTCGACGCATTCAACGCCAATATCGTGCTGCTGGATGAGCTGGAGCTGTACAAGAACGCCATCCCATACGGCCGTCTGAAAGATGCAACCAAGGCCTACTCCAACAAGCTGATTCTGGCCGTTACCACGGCCGGCGATGACGGTACCGGCTTCTGTGCTCAGCGTATGGCGTATTGTTCCAAGATCGTCCGGGGCGAGATCACCGGCGCGGACGCCGACCGGATCTTCGCTTTCCTGGCTCGCGCGGACCCTGACCCGGAAACACAGGAGGTCAACTATCTGGATCCCCTGAACTGGCAGAAGGCAAATCCAAACTGGGGCGTCACCATCCGTCCGGAGGATATGGAGGCTTCCGCCCTCCAGGCCATGAACGACCCTCAGATGCGCAAGGAGTTTTTGACCCGCTCCCTCAACGTGTTCGTCTCCAGCTTTAAGGCCTGGTTCAACATCGACGAATTTGTCCGCTCTGATACCCGGTACAACTTCACCCTGCCTCAGCTGGTGAAGCTGGTGAAGTCCTGGTATGGCGGCGCAGACCTCTCCAAGCTCCACGACCTGACCGCCGCTGCCATCGTCGGCGAGATCTCCGCTAAAGCTGCGGCCACAACGGAATGGACGCCGAAAGAGAATGTGCTGGTAATCATTCCCCACTGCTGGTTCCCGGTGGTGGCTGCTGCCGAAAAGGCCGACAAGGACAACATTCCCTTGTTTGGCTGGAAAGAGGACGGCTGGCTGGATATGCCCAACGAGCCGTCTATGGATCCGACGGAGCCGGTGAAGCAGTTCCTCGCATGGAAGAAAGCCGGTTTCAATATCCGCAAGGTCGGCCACGACCGGAAATTCGCCCGCCCCTACTACGCAGCCATGAAAAAGGCTCGCTTTACCGTGGTGGATCAGCCACAGCTGGCTATCGCAAAGTCCGAGGGGCTGCGGTACATCGAGCATAAGGCGAAAATCGGGTGTCTTTACTACTGCCATGCGGAGCCCTTCTCTTACTGCGTGCAGAACGTCCGCGGCCAGGAGAAGCAGGACGACGTGGTGGTGTACGACAAGGTATCCCCCAACGCCCGCATTGACGTCTTCGACGCCAGTGTGTTTGCCACCATCCGGATGCTGATCGACACCGGCAAGGCCGCTGACCTCGCCGCGTGGTTTGAGGAAGAATGATGTGTCCAAATTGGACACAAGAAAGGACAAGCCCATGGGACTTTTTACCCGCAGCAAAACCAAAACGCAAAACAGCGACGTCGGGGTGACGTACATCTCCGTGAACTCCCCTGGCGTTCTGGCCGGACACGGGTACCACCGTCTGTCCGATGCCCCGGAGGTGGCCGCTGCCGTGTGGCTGATCGCCGATCTGATAAGCACCATGCCCATCCACCTGATGGAGAATCAGGCCAACGGTGACAAGCGCGTGAAGGACCGGCTATCCCGGAAGATTGACGTGGAGCCGTGGTCCCTGGGTACCCGTCAGACCTGGATCCACTGGATTGTGGAGACGCTTCTGACGGAGGGCGAGGCGGTGGTGATCCCTCAGACCGATGCCTTAATGGTATCCGACCTGACCCCTGCGCCAGGCGCCACATTCCAGCGGCCGTCTGACTGCCGTACCTACTACGTCTACTACAACGGGCAGAAGTTTGATGCCGACAATACCCTCCATTTCCGGCTCCGGCCGGATCCGGTGTATCCCTGGCGGGGCATTGGCCCTCAGGTGCAGCTCCAGCAGGTGGTGGACTCCATCGTCCAGACGGCGGCGACCAAAACGGCGTATATGTCCAGCGAGTACAAGCCGCCCGTCATCATCGCCGTCAACGCCGACAGCCCCCTGTCCGACGCCACGAAGCGCACAGCCTTCGTCAAACGCTATCTGTCCCGGGATGATCCCGCCGAGCCGTGGGTAGTCCCCGCCGATCTGATGACCGTATCCCAGATCAAGCCCCTGAGCCTGACGGACTTGGCCATCAAGGACGGCGTGGAGCTGGACAAGCGCACAGTGGCCACCATCTTCGGCATCCCCGGCTTCCTGCTGGGGGTTGGCAGCTTCAGCAAGGACGAGTACAACACTTTCATCTCCCGGACGATCTTGCCGATCTGCCGGGGAATCGAGCAGGAGCTGACCAAAAAGCTGCTTTTCGCCGACAACCGATACTTTCGCTTCAATCCTCGGGCGCTTTACTCCTACTCCCTGCAGGAGCTGAGCAGCATCGCCCTGAGTATGCGCAACGCCGGCCTGATGACCGGCAACGAGGGTCGAAATTGGCTTGACCTGCCGCCGAAACCCGGCCTTGATGAGCTGGTCATGCTGGAAAACTACCTCCCGGCGGATCGCCTGGGGGATCAGAAGAAGCTCAATGACACTTTAACTGATGAGGAGGAACCTGACAATGCCTAATCCTAGAGCCGGGCGGCAGATGCGCTATATCCCGGCAAAAATTCAGCACCGCGACGACGGCGGGGAACCTGTGATTGCCTGTTACTTCGCGGTTTTTAACTCTCCCACCGAGCTGTGGCCGGGGTGTATCGAGCAGATCGCCCCAGGCGCTTTCAGCAGCAGCCTAGGCGGCGATGTCCGCGCCCTGGTCGATCACGAAACCCGGCTGGTCTTAGGCCGTACCACCGCCGGGACGCTTACCCTCCGGGAGGATGAGAGCGGCCTTTATGGTGAGATCAAGATCAATCCGAACGACTCTGACGCCATGAACCTCTATGCCCGCGTCCAGCGGGGTGACGTCAGCCAGTGTTCCTTTGGTTTTGAGATAGTAAGCGAGGATTATATCGTGGGGAGCGATGGGCAGACGTGCACATGGACTATCCACGACCTGATCCTGTATGAGGTGAGTGTCGTCACCTTCCCGGCCTACGAGGCGACCAGCGCGTATGCCCGGGATTCCGGCGATATGGCCTCTCTCCGTACCGCCCGGCTTAATCGCCGGAGACAAGAACTTTTGGAAAGGATTAACAAACTATGCTGAAAATTATGGTACTTCGCAAGCGCCACGAGAAGATGCTGGAGGAAGCTGAACAGCTTCGCAGCAAGATCTCCGGCTTTAAGTCCCGGGAGTCTGACGTCGCCGCTCAGGTTGAAGCAGCCTCCACAGATGAGGAGATCGCCGCCGCTGCCGCGGCTGTTGAGGAGCTGGAAAAGGCTCAGAAGTCCGCCAAGGAGCGGCTGGCGACCATCATTGAGGAGGCGGAAGCCCTCCAGCAGGAGATCGCCGACGCCGAGGCCGCCGCTTCTTCCGCCGCAGGCGGTGACGGTGGAGAGGACGGCGGAGATGAGGGTGAAGCCCGCAGCCGCCGCAGCATGTCCCCCGATTTCCGCCGTCGCTGCCAGGACTTCCAGCGAACCGGCAAGCACACCTACCGGAATGCCAAGTCCTTCGTGACCCGCACCGCTGTGCTCAGCTCCTCCACCGGCGTAATTGGCTCCACCGGTGTCAGCGGCATTAACGACCCCGTGGGCAACACCATTTCCGACTTCCTGGATCTGATCAGAATCACCGACTGCACCGGCATGGCGTCCTACAAGGTAGCGTATCTCTCCACCGACATGACTGCCGCTGCCGGCACTGAGGGCGCTGTCCCCACCGAGTCCGAGCCCGGCTTTGGCTCCGTGGAGCTGGCCCCCAGCCTGACCAGCCTGATCTCCTACGTCTCCCGGGAAATCCGGAAGCAGTCCCCGCTGGACTACGAGGCAAAGGTGCGGGAATCCGCGACTCGGGCGCTGCGCCGGGTGCTGTCCAAGAACGCCGTGGACGCCGTTCTGGCCTCCACGCTGAACACCACCTTCGCCCTGACCGGTGCTGCCGGCTCCGCGCTGTTTACGCCCCATCTGCTCAGTGACATCATCCTGGCCTACGGCGGCGACGAAGGCGTGGAGGGAGCCGCTACGCTGGTGCTCAACAAGGCAGACCTGAAGGCTTTCGCCTCCGTCCGCGGTACCAACGAGTACCTGCCCGTCTACTCCATTATCCCCGACAGTGCCAACCCCTCCTCCGGCGTGATTAAGGACAACAACGGCCTGAGCTGCCGCTACTGCCTGAATAAGAACGTCACCGCCCTGTCCTCCCTGACGCCCACCACAACCGCAAAGAAGACCATGTTTTACGGCAATCCCCAGTGCTGCGAGATGGGCCTGTGGGGCGGCGTGGAGATCGACGTCAACGACGGCTATAAATTCGGCGAGGGCCTGCTGACCATCCGCGGCGAGGTGATGGCCGACCAGGACGTGACCGTCCCCAACGGCTTCGTGGTCGTCACCGCAAAGTCCGCCTGACGGAGGTAGACTATGGCAGTAAAGACGAGCAAGGTAAAGACTCCGCTGGGGATGCAGACCCTGACCTACTATCCCATCAAGACGGAGCCTGACAATGCACATCCCACCTACGATACCGGCGTGGATCTGGGCGCGGCAGTCAAGGGCTATCTGACTGTTACCACCGCTTCCGCCTCCATCCCCGGCGACGACATCACTCAGCTGGAGGACGAAATTTTCACCGGCGGCCAGCTGGACTCTGAGACCACCATGAGCGATCTGGCGGTCAACGCCACTCTGTACGGCCACACCTACACGGAGGCAGACGGCGAAGAGAGCAACAGCGCCGACCGCGCCAAGCCCGGCGGCCTGTCCTTTATCGAGCCGATCCTCCTGAAGGACAAGTCCGTCGTCTACCGGGCGACCTGCCTGTACAAGACACAGGCCATGCCGTCCAGCGAGAAGCAGGAGGCCGATACCAAGAAGGCCGGCGAGCTTTCTCCCAAGAACAACGCTGTATCCTTCAAGGTAATGGAAGATAACACCGGTGCATGGCGTAAGCGGCAGGACTGCGACACCCTCGCAGACGCCAAGACGTTCATCTCCGGCGTCTTCTCCGCAACCTGATGCCCCAATATGGCCCGGCGGCAACGCCGGGCTTCTCTGTAAGAAAGGAGGCCGCTATGGCCGACTCCACAAAATACTCTGCTGGCGCTATGGCGCTCCTGAAAGCCAACCTGGGCTTCTACGGCACGGACGCTCCTGCGGAGCTGGTGAGCTACTGGGGAAGCCTGCTGGAATACTCCCACGACGCTTTTGCTGACATGGGCATTCCCCTGCAGCCCGGCACGCTGGCGGACGATATGGATCAGATGACCTTTGCCGCCTGGATGTACCGCAATGGCCCCACCGGTGCCGGGAAGACGGAGCAGCTGCGCGGCATTATCCGCAACCGGCAAGTGCAGCAGGCACTGGAGGCAGAAGTCTATGATCTATGACAAGCCGATCACCGTGCTGGCCATGCCGGACACCCAAGGCATCCCAACCAAGGGGTGTCTGGTAAAGAAATTTGACAGCTGGTGTGCCGAGAAGACGGTTTATGCCAGCCGATTCTGGGAGGCCGTGGCCAACGGCAGCCGGGTGGACAAGCTGGTTGAGCTGCCCCTTCATCGGGACGTACCCGCCGCGAGCTATGCCCGGCTGGGCGGCCACACCTACCGGGTGGAGCAGACCCAGACCGGGGAGGACGGCGACGGCCTTCCGGTCACATGGCTGAGCCTGATGCGAATGGAGGACGCATATGACACTTACTGAATTTTCCGACGCTCTGAAAGCGGCGATTCCTGCCAGCTATCAGAGCGCCGCGCCGGCGGGTGTCCGCCCCTGCGTGGTGTGGTCGGCCTACGGCTCCCGGACGCTGGACGGCGACGACCGCACCCAGACGGCAATCCCCAAGGTGCAGCTGGACCTTCTGGCCGCGAAATTCCCCGACCCCATCATCGATGCGGTGACGGATCTGCTGTACGAGCTGGAGCTGCCCTATTCCGATCAGGGCAGCAGCTACGATCCGGATTACGGCTGCTTCCGGACGATTCTTCAGACGGAGGTGGCGTAATGGCAACGTTCAAATATAACGGCGTCGACGCACTGGCCCTCACATTCGAAAAGATGGCGAATCTTTCGGGGGATGATCTCCTGCGTATTATTCGTCCGGGCGCGGAACTCCTTCGGGAGCGCCTGATCGAAAAAGTCCGCACAATATTTACCCAGAGATCCGGCTCGCTGGCAAATTCCTTCAAACTGAAAGAACGCGTATGGGCGGACGGCGCGGGAATCTCCGTGCTTCCTACGGGCAAACATCCGAAAAGCAGCACCGGGAAACGGCGTGGAAAGCGGCGGTCGAATGGTAGCTATCAGAGTACTAATGCGGAAGTTGCCTTTATTCTGGAATACGGCTCGCCTCGTATCGGCGCGACGCACTTCATGGAGAATACCGCAGAAGAGTCCGAACAGGAAGTCTACAATGCAATGGACGCGGAATTGACCCAGATTTTGCGTGAACGCGGATTGTGAGGAAATATGAAACATATTGACTTTGAATTTAACGGAAAGACTTACGCCTTGTCGTTCACGGCGGAAGCGCTTTTCACCATCTATGATAAGTTCGGCTATACCGCCGACATTCTCGGTACCACCCACGTTCTGGAGCCTACTCTGGAGGGATGGAAAAACTGCTGCTGGCTGGCGGCACTCATGGCGTCACAGGGAGAGCTTCAGCGGCGGCACCGTGGGGAGTCGCCCCAGCAGATGCTCACCCTGGAGGAACTGCGTACCGGCTTTATGGCCGCCGACAGCGTTCTCCTCCGGCAGGTCGTCCGGGACGCGCTGGAGCAGGGCTTCCACCGGGATATTCCGAAGCCGGACGAGGACGAGGAGGTGAACCTCGTTCTTCTGGAACGGGAGGAAGCCGAAAAAAAAGCCAGGGCGGCGGCCCTACGCGAATCTATTTCCTGGCTGCGGCGGCTGTTCGGCTCCACCTCAGCACCAAAGAAGCCCTGATGCTCACCCCCGGAATGTTCTCGGACTTGATGGAGGTGCTGACGCCCAGAGAGGAGGCACGCAGTGGCGCCTAGACAAATTGCAACAGAAATTGTCCTTGGCGGCGAAAAGGAATTTAACTCCGCCATGACGGCGATCAACAGCAATCTGAAAACGCTCCGTACCGATATGGCGGCCACATCCGCCGAATTCGACGGGAACGCCGACAGCATCGACGCTCTGACCGCCAAACAGAAGATACTCGCGGAGACGGCCGCCCAGAATGATGCAAAGGTTGACGCTTTACGTCAGCGCTATGAGCATCTGAAGGCGACCCTTGGGGAAGACGCTGCTGCAACGGATAAAGCTAAGCAAGCCCTGAATCAGGCTATAGTTGCTCAGCAGAAAGCCGCCAAGGCCGCAAAAGAAAATGCCGATGCTCTGGAAGCAGCCCAGAAGGCCGCCAGAGAGGAAGCAGCGGCGCAGGAGGCGGCCAATAAGTCTGCCAGTGCCTACACTCCCGTCACCCAGAAGGCCGCCGGCGCGGCCAAAACGTTCGGAAGCTCCCTGAAAGCGTTCGGGAGCAAAGTCAAGGAATCGGCCACAGAAGTCAAGGCCGCCGCCCACCATGTGCCCGTTCTGGGCGAGGCGCTGGACGTTGTGGGTGCCGCCGGAAAGGTGGCAAAGGTCGGCCTGCACGCTGCCGGGACGGCCGCCAAGGCCGTCGGCACGGCTTCGGCCACCGCGGCCAAGGGCGTCGCGTCCGCGTCCGCTGCCATGGCCAAGGGCTTCGGTACCGTCGCCGCCGGCGCGGCTAAGGGGCTGGCCGTTGCCACTGCTGCCGCCGCTGCCATGGGTACGGCCGTCATCACCACCATGGCTTCCTTTGCGAAGGAATCCGCTGAGGCGGCGCAGGCGGCCAAGGACGCGGGCGAAACCCTCAGTGAATCCCAGGAGAAGTGGCTGGCCTACTCCGAAAGCCTGAGTGGGCTGGACGCCTCCGTAGCCAGCGCAAAGAGCGCACTGGGTGGTATCCTCCTTCCGATGCTCAGCGATCTGTCCACGCAGGGGGCCGATTTCCTGAACAGCTTCGCCGCCGACATGGAGGCAGCCGGCACGGATACCGCGGCTCAGACCCAGGTGATGACCGACTACATCGTCAAGGGCGCGACCATGATCAAGGAGCAGCTGCCCCAGTACCTGGAAGCGGGCAAGGCCATTCTCGGCGGCCTGGTTGACGGCCTGGGGGAGGCTTCCCCCGAGCTGATTGATATGGGGCTGGATCTGGTGATGGAGCTGGTGGACGGCATTGCGGACGCTGCGCCGGACATGGCGCAGGGCGCTGCGGAACTGATCTCCCGACTGATTACCGGCCTTTCCAGCCGCGCCCCGGAGCTGTCCAAGGCGGCTCTGGATGTGGTGAAAGCGCTGCTGAGCGGCCTGACGCAGAACGGGCCTTCCATCATGGATGGCGGCAGGGAGCTTGTCCAATCGCTCATACAGGGCCTGAGTGAGGAAGGTCCTGAGCTGCTGGACATGGGCCTTGATCTTGTGGAGGAGCTGCTGAACGGTATCATTGATTCCGCGCCCCAGCTGGCGGAGACCGCCGTGGAGCTGGTGGGGCAGCTCATCCAGGGGCTGGGCGACAAAGGCCCGGATCTGATCACTTCGGCCGTCGGCATGGTTTCCGAGCTGATTTCCGGCTTGGGTCAGGCCGCACCGGAAATGATTCCGGCCGCGGTTCAGCTTGTCACCCAGCTGCTCACCGCTTTGGTTGACTCTGCCCCTCAGCTGCTGGAAGCCGGCGTCGAGCTGGTTCTCGGCGTGGTGCAGGGCATTTTCAACAGCCTGAGCGACATCGGCAACGCCGTGGACAATATCGTCACGACCTTCATGGACGCCATGGCCAACAGCGACAGCAAATTCCTCCAGGTTGGCTCAAACATGATCCGGGGAATCTGGAACGGCATTAAGAGCGCAACCGAATGGCTGTACAATTTGCTCTCCGGATGGGTGGATGATACCGTTGGCTGGATTAAATCCAAGTTTGGCATCAAGTCCCCATCCAAGGTGATGGAGCAGGAGGTCGGCATCTGGATGGCGCGGGGCATCGGCTCCGGATTTACGAAGGAAATGCGCCTGGTCAACGCCCAGATGGCCGATGCTATTGATACCTCTTTCGACGTTCCCCAGCTGTACGGCTCCCGCCGGGCGCGGAACGTTGCCGTTACTACGGCCGGCGGCAAAACCGTGAATCTCACGATCTACACGCAGAAGCTCACCGATGCGGATATTTCCATGCTGCTGAACCTGGTCAACGAGAAATTGGGAGAGGATCTATGAGACGGATACGAAAAGTTTATCTTCAAAACGCAGCGGGCGACCGCTGGGGGCTGAACGGCGAAAATGGCGTGTATGTGTCCTCTCTGGCCGGATTTGGCTATACATTGTCGCCCACCTATGCAGACCTCACCCGGGGCTTTTTCCTCGCCGTCAGCGGCGAGAGCGAGCCGCAGGGGACAGTTCCTTTCACGGTGTACTTTACTCGAAACGCCTATGCGGTCTACCAGTCCTTCGATGACCATGGCGTCCTGCGTATATGAAA
>ERZ780168.1646-NODE-1646-length-22213-cov-3.183455_pt1 | contig 22213 bp, 16 predicted proteins | sample MGYA00510981_ERZ780168 | MGnify/ENA primary metagenome ERZ780168 (study PRJEB29588, sample SAMEA2158769) | human gut metagenome | biome: human gut; feature: human-associated habitat; material: faeces | place: Denmark | collected 2008/2010 ...
TCAGAAAGTATTAAAAACACTTGAATATTATAAAATTATTGACCGCCTGACCGACTGTGCGGCGTCCGAACCGGGAAAGAAGATGTGCCGGGAGCTGACACCGTCCTCGAATTTCAACGAGATTGTCCAGACCCAGACCGAGACCGCCGATGCGGTGACCCGTGTCCGCCAGAAAGGAAGTCTCTCCTTAGCCGGAGTCCGTGATGTACGGGATTCCTTAAAACGTCTGGAGATCGGCAGCTCCTTAAGCATCATGGAGCTTCTCTCCGTCAGCGGACTTTTGACCTGTGCAGCCCGCGCAAAGAATTATGGACGCCATCCGGAAAATATGGAACTTCCTGATGACTCTCTCGATGAGATGTTCCGCACTCTGGAACCACTGACGAATGTGAACAGTGAGATCACCCGCTGTATTCTCGGTGAGGATGAGATCGCCGATGATGCAAGCCCGGGACTCCACCACGTCCGCCGCCAGATGAAGATCACGGCAGATAAAGTCCACACCCAGTTGAACTCCATCCTAAACTCCAGCCGGACCATGCTGCAGGATGCCGTTATCACCATGCGTGACGGACGTTACTGCCTCCCGGTCCGCGCCGAGTATAAGAGCCAGTTCGCCGGAATGGTCCATGACCAGTCGGCCACCGGATCCACACTCTTTATTGAGCCGATGGCGATCATCAAGCTAAACAACGAACTCCGTGAACTGGAATTAAAGGAGCAGAAAGAGATCGAGATGATCTTAGCTGCCTTAAGCACCGAGCTCGTCCCATATATCGAGCCGATCACAACGGATTTTGAGATCCTCACAAAGCTGGATTTCATCTTCGCGAAGGCAGCCCTCTCAAGAATTTATAACTGTTCCATGCCGAAGTTTAACCGAAAAGGTTATATTCATATCAAGGATGGCCGCCATCCGCTCCTTGACCCAAAAAAGGTCGTTCCGATCAATATCTGGATGGGAAGAGATTTCGACCTGCTGATCGTAACAGGACCGAATACCGGCGGTAAGACCGTATCCTTAAAGACGGTCGGTCTGTTTACCCTGATGGGACAATCCGGTCTGCAGATCCCGGCGTTTGACGGATCCGAGCTTTCCGTTTTTGATGAGGTATTCGCGGATATCGGCGATGAGCAGAGCATCGAGCAGAGCTTAAGTACCTTCTCCGCCCACATGACAAATATCGTTAAGATCCTAAATCAGGCAGACAGCCGGTCTCTCTGCCTTTTCGATGAGCTTTGTGCCGGAACGGACCCCACCGAGGGCGCTGCTTTAGCGATCTCTATCCTGTCCTTCCTTCACAATATGAAGTGCCGGACCATGGCGACCACCCACTATAGCGAATTGAAAGTATTCGCCCTGTCAACGCCGGGTGTTGAGAACGCCTGCTGTGAGTTTAATGTTGAAACACTGCGTCCGACTTATAAGCTTTTGATCGGTATTCCCGGAAAGAGCAACGCATTCGCGATCTCCAGACAGTTAGGTCTGCCGGATTACATCATCGATGATGCGAAGACCCATCTGGAATCCAATGATGAGGCATTTGAGGACCTGCTTGCAAACTTAGAGCAGAGCCGCGTGACCATCGAAAAAGAGCGTGAGGAGATCGCAAGCTACAAGGAAGAGATCTCCCGTTTAAAGAAGAATATCGAGCAGAAGGAAGAGCGTCTTGACGAGCGGAAAGCAAAGCTCTTAAAGAATGCCAACGAGGAAGCACAGCGGATCCTGCGCGAAGCAAAGGAGACCGCTGACCAGACGATCCGGAATATCAACAAGCTTGCCGCAAGCTCCGGTGTCGGAAAAGAGCTGGAAGCTGAGAGAACAAAGCTCCGCGAAAAGCTGGATAAAGTCGATAAAAACTTAAGTCTGAAGAACAATAAGGGGCCGAAAAAGACGATCTCACCGAAGAAATTAAAGATCGGTGACGGTGTTAAAGTCCTCACAATGAACTTAAAGGGGACAGTCAGCACACTGCCGAACGCAAAAGGCGATCTCTATGTGCAGATGGGAATCCTGCGCTCCCTTGTAAATATCAAAGATCTGGAACTTTTAGACGAGGCGTCCGTATCCGGACCGGGCCTCGATCCGGCTGCCCTGAAGCGGAACAACACCGGAAGCGGAAAGATCAAGATGGCGAAGTCCTTCTCCGTTTCCCCGGAGGTCAATCTCATCGGAATGACAACGGACGAGGCAATGCCTGTCCTTGACAAGTATCTGGACGATGCTTATCTCGCCCATCTTCCGCAGGTCCGCGTTGTGCATGGGCGCGGAACAGGAGCGCTGCGGGCTGCGGTTCATAAGCATTTGAAGAAGCTTAAATATGTGAAGGAATTCCGACTTGGTGAATTTGGGGAAGGCGATACGGGAGTTACGATCGTAACCTTCAAGTAACTTTCAATTAGGAACTGCGTCAGATTTTGTCTGAACAGTACTATTTTAAAGTTATGTTAACCGCAAAGGTTTCAATTTTACCCATCATCCTATAGGAAATAGAAACCTGCCCTGATTTACAGGCAAAAAACGAAATTTTTACGATAAATTTTAGAAGGAGGAGACCTCCATGGTCGATAAACAGAGAATTCTCATCGTCGACGATGACGAGAATATTGCAGAGTTAATTTCCCTGTACCTGATGAAAGAATGTTATGATACAAAGATCGTCGGGGACGGAGAATCCGCATTGAAGGAGGTTCCGGTCTTTAAGCCGAACCTGATCCTTCTCGACCTGATGCTGCCGGGCATGGATGGCTATCAGGTCTGCCGGGAGATCCGCACGACCTCTCAGGTACCGATCATCATGCTGTCCGCAAAGGGCGAGGTCTTCGACAAAGTTTTAGGTCTGGAGCTCGGTGCCGATGACTATATGATCAAGCCGTTCGATTCAAAAGAACTTGTCGCCAGAGTCAAGGCTGTTCTCCGCCGCTATCAGGCGGCCCCGGTCAGTATGTCCGCTGCGACAAAACAGCAGGGAGAATATGTGGAGTATCCGAATCTCATCGTCAACCTGACGAACTATTCCGTCCTCTACAAAGGCCACTCTGTGGATATGCCGCCGAAGGAGCTGGAACTTTTATACTTCCTTGCCTCCTCTCCGAATCAGGTCTTTACCCGAGAACAGCTGTTGGATCATATCTGGGGCTATGAGTATATCGGTGACACCCGGACTGTTGATGTCCACATCAAACGTCTTCGCGAGAAGATCCGCGACGACGAGAACTGGGCGCTGTCCACTGTCTGGGGAATCGGTTATAAATTTGAGGTAAGACGATGACCCGTTCTCTTTATACCAAGTTTCTTCTCGGATATCTGGTATTTGGTCTTCTCGGTTTCATTTTCATCGCGACCATGTCCTCGGAGATCACCTACCAGTATCTCTTAGAAGAAAAGTCTGACTCGCTCTACGATGAGGCGAATCTTCTCGCCTCCACCTACAGCGATATCTATCAGGGCAAAAATATCAGCCTGTCCACGGCAAACCCGCAGCTGCAGGCCGTTGCCACCTACTTAAAGGCACAGGCCTGGGTCATCAACCAGAAAGGCAGCGTCGTCGCGGAGACTGCCCCAGCCTCCCATATCGGCACCGCCATCGATGGTTTTGATCCCACCGTGGCGGGAAACCGCTCGTATATGACCGGCAGATTTTTCGGCATGTTTGATAAAGACATGCTGTCCGTCATTGCGCCGATCACAGGAAATTTCAATACGTATGGATACGTGGTGATTCATATGCCCATCGAACAGATCGTACATGGGAAAGACCGTATCCTGAACATTGTATACATTACAGCGCTGGTGGTTTTCATCCTGTCCTTGATCATTCTTCTCGTGTTCACAAAGACCGTATATGTCCCGTTAAAGAAGATCACCGCGGGTGCGAAGGAATACGCGGCAGGAAACTTAAGTCATACGATCAATGTAACTTCTGCCGATGAGATGGGATATCTTGCCAACACCTTAAATTATATGTCCAGTGAATTAAATAAGATGGAGGAATATCAGCATTCCTTTATCGCCAACGTCTCCCACGACTTCCGCTCCCCGCTGACATCCATCAAGGGGTATCTGGAAGCGATCAAAGACGGAACGATCCCACCGGAATTATACGATAAGTATCTTGGTATCCTGATCTCTGAGACAGAGCGTTTAAACAAACTCACTCAGGGCATGCTGACGCTGAACTCTCTCGACAGCAAGGGATTCCTGACACGGAGCAACTTCGATATCAATCGTGTTATTAAAGATACCGCGGCAACCTTCGAGGGAACCTGCAATGCAAAGGATATCGTTCTCGATCTCACCTTCGCTGCGGATATCCAGATGGTGTATGCAGACCTCGGTAAGATCCAGCAAGTGCTCTACAATCTGATCGACAACGCCATCAAATTCAGCCGTGAGAACTCTGTAATCTATATCCAGACTTCGCTGAAGTACGAGAAAGTCTTTGTTTCCGTGAAGGATACGGGAATCGGTATTCCGAAGGAAAGTATCAAGAAGATCTGGGACCGCTTCTATAAGTCGGATCTCTCCAGAGGTAAGGATAAGAAGGGAACAGGACTCGGTCTGGCGATCGTAAAAGAGATCATACAGGCACATGGGGAAAATATTGATGTGATCAGCACCCAGGGGGTCGGGTCTGAATTTATCTTTACGCTGCCGAAGGCAACGGCGCTGTAATACAGCAAAAAATCTCTGTCCGGGCACACCTCGATGTGTCCGGGCAGAGATTTTTATTTCTGTCAATTTCTTCCGTTTCCTTAGGTCTCTTTCATCTTCGTCCTGGTCGCATGAACAACCACCTTCATGCTTTGTTATTTTTATGATCGGCCGGACATCATATCAAGTCCTGTCATTGCCAGCACCTTTACTGCGGCAGTGAGAGCACGTCTTCCTGCCTCGCCTCCTGCAGCGTCCGCAAATGCTGCTGTATGGGTTCCTAATCCTTCGCCCACACCGATATAGAACTGGGCAGCCGGAAGTGCCTGAGTTACATTGCCGACATCCGTGGATCCGATTCCCTGAGTCAGATCCCGCGGAATGTGGTGTTCTCCGATCAGGTCCATATTTTTCTCCACTGCCGTCACAAGTTCCCGGTTGTTGCGCACATCCTTGATGAGATAACCGTCCTGTTTGATCTCAACCTCTACACCGGCGCAAATCGCCGCACCCTTTGCACAGCGGTCAATGACTGCGATCACTTCTTCTAAATAGCCTGCGTCTAATGCCCGGATATTAAACCGGCATACAGCTTTCTCCGGAACGATATTTACTACGGTTCCGCCTTCCAATATAATTCCGTGAACCCTCGTGTAATCCTTAAAATGAAGTCTCTGGGAATCTACCGCATGGAACATCTGGAGAACTCCGTTTAACGCGCTGGCCCCCATCCACGGGCACGCTGCGGTATGTGCCGGTTTTCCGGTGAAGGTATAGGTCTTATTTACGGCTGCAAATGAGATATCATCTGCCATGGACATATCACTCGGATGCATGATCAGCGCCATATCCACACCATCGAAGATTCCTTCGTCCAGCATCGTGATCTTTCCGCTTCCGTTTTCCTCTGCCGGTGTTCCAAGAACCTTCAGGGTTCCGCCGATCCCATATTTTTCCATGATCTCTTTTAATATCACACCGGCGCCGGCTCCGCTGGTGCCGATCAGATTGTGTCCGCATGCATGTCCAATTTCAGGAAGTGCGTCGTACTCGCACATAAAGGCAAAGGTCATTCCCGGCTTTCCGCTCCGGTATTCTGCCACAAATGCGGTCTCCAGAGAGCCAGCTCCCCGCTGTACTTTAAAGCCATGCTTTTCCAGCAGCCCGCACAGCTGATCCTGCGCCAGCGTTTCATGGTATGCCAACTCCGGATGAGCAAATATGTATGCACTGACAACCTCAAACTCATCCCGGTGTTTCTCCGCCAATGTTTCGATCTCGTGCTTTACCTGTGTAAGCTCCATCGTCATTTCCTCCTGTTATTCCCGATATTATATCCACTATTATACCGCGGCTGCTCCTGATTTCTCAAGCACTGATCACATAAATTTCCCACTCTGGCACAGATGGGACCTTGCTTTTCGTCCATTGAATCTCCTTGCGTTTCATGATAAAATATAGTCATCTGCTCAATCATTTCTAACTGCTCGAGAGGAGGACATAATTATGAATTCTATTTCTATCACCTGGAATGGTCATTCCTGTTTTACCATTGAAAAAGATGGTTTTTCCATTGTTTTTGATCCATATGGCCCAAATACGGTACCGGGGCTTGCTCCACTTTCCCTCACCGCGGACATGGTACTCTGCAGCCACGAACATGGTGACCACGGGTACACGGACGCAGTGACCTTAAAGCACAGCGGGACAAAGAACCCGTTTTCCATCACGAAAATTGACACCTGGCATGACCCGGAACAGGGGGCGCTACGCGGGCCGAACCGGATCCATATCCTGGAGGCGGACGGGCTTAAGATCGCCCACATGGGTGATATCGGATGTCCTCTGACCAGGGAACAGAAAGACATGTTAAAGCATCTCGATGCGATCCTGATCCCGGTGGGCGGTTACTATACGATCGACGCGGCGCAGGCGAAGGCTGTGGTGGATGACCTCGCTCCCCGCGTTGTGATCCCGATGCATTACCGCTCCGACCACTTTGGCTATCCGGTGATCGGACGGCTGGAGGAATTTACGGGACTCTGCCGGAATGTGGTGGAGTACGATTCCAATGCACTGCTCCTGACGGCTGAAACAAGACCGCAGACAGCGGTTTTAAAGCTGTAATAAACCGATAAGTTCCATTTTTGCTGCAGTTTTCCGTGATGATCCGGCCGGCAGTGTAAAAATACAGCTGTCATGTCCGTTCAAATACAGAGTTTAACTGCAGCAATTTTTATGGCCTTTTCCCGGCGTTAGAAAGCACCATAATTTTATAACTTTAAGTTATGTGCCATATCAATACGCGCCATTTTATTTATGCCTGATCCTATGCTATAATGAGGAAACGAAAGAATTCATGAACTGTTAAGGCGGCTGACGGTCTGGATTTTTGCAGCTGTCTTTTAATATTTCTTAGATAAGAAAGGAACATATAAAGTCATGGCAGAAGGAACGATCTTTAAATTTCATAATGACCTTGATACCGATCAGATCATTGCATCCCAGTATCTGCTCTTACCAAATCTGGAAGAGATGAAAGAGCACACATTCGAGTCTCTTGACCCGGATTTCCCGAAAAAAGTAAAACCTGGTGATTTCGTAGTAGGCGGTGAGAACTTCGGCTGCGGTTCTTCCAGAGAACAGGCACCGGAGATCATCAAAGCGTTGGGAATCCAGTGCGTGATCGCGAAATCCTTCGCGAGGATCTTCTTCCGCAACTCCATCAACAACGGCCTGCTCCTCATTGAACAGCCGACACTCTACGATGACATCAAGGAGGGCGATACCGTATCCGTTGTGATGAACGAGCACATCGACTACAACGGAAAAGAGTACCCGATTGCGTCTCTTCCTGAGAATCTGATGGACATTATCCGCGCAGGCGGCCTTGTCAAGGCCATGCGCAAGCTGAATGGTTTGGACTGAACGGGAGGAAAACGAAATGGGAAAGACTGTAATTGAGAAGATCGTTGAACATAACACCGGCAGGTCCGTAAAGCCGGGCGATATCGTGACCGTAAATGTTGACCGCGTCATGATCCACGACATTTTTATTCCGTTCGTGGCGGAGAAATTTAAAGAGATGGGCTTTGAAAAGCTCTGGGATCCGGATAAGGTCGTTCTGATCTACGACCACCTTGTTCCGGCAAGCCAGCTTGACGATACAAGACATTTCCATGTCGGCGATGCGTTTGCCGCAAAATACGGCATGACCCACGTCCACAGAAGTGACGGAATCTGCCACCAGTTAATGACAGAAGCCGGATATGTAAAACCGGGCGATGTTGCCTTCGGTACAGACAGCCACACAACGACCTACGGCTGTGTCGGCGCATTCTCCTCCGGAATCGGATATACGGAGATGGCCAGCATCCTGGGAACCGGAACCATGTGGATCCGTGTGCCGGAGACCATCAAAGTCGTCATCAACGGAAAACTGCCGGAGAATGTTATGTCCAAGGACGTAATTCTCCGTCTCATCGGTGATCTCGGCGCGGACGGCGCTACTTATAAGGCTCTGGAGTTCTCCGGAAGCGCAGTGGAGAGCATGACAGTCGCAAGCCGTATGACGATCTCCAACATGGCCATTGAGGCCGGCGCAAAGTGCGCTCTGTTCACACCGGACGAGAAGACGGCGGAATACTGCAATGTTACCTTAAATGACTACCAGAAGAGTCTTTTCGGCGACGCAGACGCAAATTACTGCTGCGTGATGGAATACAACGCCGAGGACTTCGTTCCGGTTATGGCATGTCCGTCCCAGGTCGACAAGATCCGCAATGTCAGCGAACTTGAGGGCACAGAGATCGATCAGGTATTCATCGGTTCCTGCACAAACGGACGTCTTGAGGATCTGGCTGCGGCTGCGGAAGTCTTAAAAGGAAAGAAAGTCGCGAAATTTGTAAAGCTCATCGTGACTCCTGCCAGCCGAAAGATCTACAGACAGGCCGCTGACCTTGGAATCCTTGAGACACTGGCCGAGTCAGGTGCTATGATCACCCATCCGGGCTGCGGTCTCTGTTGCGGACGCGCGGGCGGTATCCTGACCGACGGCGAGCGCGTTGTTGCCACCAACAACCGCAACTTCCTCGGACGTATGGGAACATCCAAAGTCCAGATCTATCTCGCCTCCCCGAGAACGGCTGCGGCATGTGCGGTGGCTGGTAAGATCGTTTGTCCGGAATAGGAAAAAACGCGTCGGCAACTGTAAGCAAATCGAGCATCTGTCGGTATCATCCCATTGAAATACAAAAATCCGGTAATCAGAATATCACGCAGCCATACATTGCGGTTATCTCTGATTACCGGATTTTTATTATATAATTTTTATCACGCTTTCTCCAGCTTTCTGAGTGCTTTCCTGAACTGGATTGAGAACAAAATCGCCGTGAATGTCACTGCGATCGCATCTGCGATCGGCTCCGCCATGTAGACGCCCATGGTCTTGTTGCTGACAAACATCGGAACGATGAAGATTAACGGAAGCAGAAGCACAAATTTACGCACAACCGCCACAATAATCGAGCATACCGCATATCCGATGGCAACGAAGGTCATCTGGCAGGCGAGCTGGATTCCAAAGAGGAACATCGCACCGCAGTAGATCCGCAGAGCGCCTGCAGTGAAGGAAACGAGTTCTGGATCGGAGCTGAAGATTCCCGCGAAGGTTGCCGGGAAAAGCTGGACAAAGAGCCAGAACAACGTGGAATAGATCAGGGAGATCACGAGATGGAGCTTGAATGTCTTCTTCATACGGTCGATATTTCTCGCTCCGTAGTTATAGCTCATGATCGGCTGTGCGCCCTGGCCGATTCCCTGAAGCGGCAGCATTGCAAACTGCATCGTACTTGTAAGGATCGTCATGGCACCGACTGCCAGATCTCCGCCATACTTTAACAGGGAAGAGTTAAAGCATACCGAGATAACACTCTCACTGGACTGCATCACAAATGTGGAAAGTCCCAGCGCAAGACACGGAAAAACGATAGACGGAACCGGCTTTAAATACTCCTTTTTGATCCGTAAGAAGGTCTTCTTTCCGGTCAGGAACGCGAGAACCCATCCGCAGGATACCGCCTGAGAGATGATCGTCGCGAGAGCCGCACCCTTTACGCCCATGCCAAACCCGAAGATAAAGATCGGGTCCAGAATGATGTTGCAGACAGCTCCGATGGTAACCGTCAGCATACTGGTCTTTGAAAATCCCTGGGCCGTGATGAACATGTTCATGCCTAACGTCATCTGGACAAAGATCGTTCCGACAGCGTAAATACTCATGTAATCAACGGCATAGCCGATAGTGTTTTCACTGGCTCCAAAAGTCAAGAGCATAGAGCGGCCAAACAACAGTAAGACTGCTGTCAGAATCGCAGAAATGATAATCTGAACCGTAAAACAGCCACTGAGAATCTTTTCCGCGGAATCCATATCATCTTTTCCCATAAAGATCGACGCTCTCGGTGCACCGCCGGAGCCTACGAGGGCCGCGAAGGCGGAGACCACCATAATGATCGGCAGGCAGACACCGACACCGGTCAGGGCGAGACTTCCGCTTCCCGGGATATGTCCAATGTAGATCCGGTCAACGATGTTGTACAGCATGTTGACGATCTGTGCGATGACAGATGGAACGGCAAGCTTAAAGAGGAGTTTTCCGATCGGCTCTGTCCCAAGAAATTCTTTACTGTTGTTCATGCAGTTTTCCTTCTTTCCTGTAATCTGAGATGTTTGAATTGATCCGGTTCATAAGTTCGAACAGTATCCGGTGCTCTTCCGGGGTGAATCCGCGGCAGATGATCTCGGCGGCCCGTTTCTGGACGTTTTTCCCGTCAGAGACCATCGGCGCAGCAGCGTCCGTGAGTTTCAGATGGATCGTCCTCCGGTCCGTCCCATAATATTCCCCGGTGAGCAGTCCGCGCTCTTCCAATGAGCGGACAGACATGGAGACATGGGACTTTGTGAACGCCCGCTTCTTGATGATCTGGGCGGCGGTGTCGCACTCCGGATTGTTGGCGAGAAACAGCAGGATATTGAATTCCATCTGGGTCAGCCCGTATTTTTTGCAGACCGGATCAATGAGCCCCGTATAGAAATCCCGGCTGTCCGCCATAAAATCAACAAATTTCATGTGTATCACCTCTGGTTCAAAAGTGAACTGTTCTATTTAGAACTATATTAGTATACAGGACTATTCTTAGAAAGTCAAGAGCAGCGGCAATTCTAAGCCTATCCAGGTGCCATATCTAGATCTCGTTCTTCACATGATGTCCTTACCTGCACTACAGATTTTATAAAAAAGGATGTGCCTTGGCACATTCGTGCGGTCGCTTGCGACAATCTACATCTTCGCGCAGGCGCGCATCATTGGCATGTTAGTGCCTTTTGTGTGACAGGGAATTCCTAGGAATTTCCTATTACATCAAAAAGATCCGGCAGTCAAATTGTCTTACAGAATCAAAAATCCCTGTAAAACAACCCAACTGCCGGATCTTTTCTATATATAGCTTTATATTCTAATTAAACTTCATCGAGATCCCCCGGCTCATCAGAGCATGCCAGACGATCTCCCCTGTTTCCAGGGACTTTTTCACATCAATGATCCTCTGGTTCTCCGAGCCTCGGAACGCCAGTGCTACGCTGTAGAGCTCCTGAACAAACTCGCCGTCCACGAGGACATCGATCAGGCTTAACATCTCATCCGTACACTCACATCTCGCCCGGCTCTCACCGAGAAGCTCTTTATCGAAAAGATAACCGGTATAGCACCAGATATTTTTCTTCGGGAATCTCTCGCGCACTTTCTTTAAGAACGGGAGAAGTGCCCGCTGGTTCTCCGGCTCAAAGGGTTCTCCACCGAGAAGCGAAAGTCCATCCACATAATCCGGCTCCAGCGCCTTTAATAACATTTCTTCCGTCTCTTCCGTAAACGGCTTTCCGTATCCGAAATCCCATGCCACATCATTAAAGCAATTTTTACAGTGATGTGTACAGCCGGACACAAAGAGGGACACGCGGACTCCCTCACCGTTTGCAATATCACATGTTTTGATCTCTCCGTAATTCATTACAGGTGCAGTACCCTTTCCTTAATTTCCTGTGTTCTGCCCTGATTCCAGAACTGTGTTCCGATGTATCCGCAGGTACGTCTTGCAACGTTGAGCTTGCTCTGGTCACGGTTTCCGCAATGCGGGCATTCCCATACGAGCTTTCCGTCATCCTCGATGATCCTGATCTCGCCGTCGTAGCCGCATACCTGACAGTAATCGCTCTTCGTATTTAACTCCGCGTACATGATATTGTCATAGATGTAGCGGATGACCTGAAGAACAGCCGGGATATTATCCTGCATGTTCGGAACTTCCACGTAGCTGATCGCTCCGCCCGGGGACAGTGCCTGAAATTCAGACTCTAATTTTAACTTACTGAAGGCGTCGATCGGTTCCGTTACATGTACATGGTAGCTGTTCGTGATGTAGTTTCTGTCGGTTACGCCCTTTACGATACCGAAACGTCTCTGGAGACTCTTCGCAAAAGAGTAGGTTGTGGACTCCAGCGGGGTTCCGTAGATGCTGTAATCGATATTCTCCGCCTCTTTCCACTTCGTGCAGTAGTCATTTAACTTCTGCATGATCTCAAGACCAAGTTTCTTTCCTTCCGGCTCAGTTAATTTCTTCTCAATTAAGCTGTATACACATTCCCACAGGCCTGCATATCCCAGAGAAAGTGTGGAATATCCGTCATAGAGGAGCTTGTCGATGGTCTCACCTTTCTTTAAGCGGGCAAGAGCGCCATACTGCCAGAGGATCGGAGCCGCGTCGGATAAGGTTCCTTTTAATCTCTCGTGGCGGCAGCGCATTGCGCGGTGGCAGAGTTCCATTCTCTCATCAAAGATCTCCCAGAACCTGTTCATGTCTTTTCTTGCGCTGAGTCCGATATCAACAAGGTTTACCGTCACAACGCCCTGATTGAAGCGCCCATAATACTTGCGCTCGCCTTCCCGGTAGTTTCCTGCATTCGCAAGGTTTCCTTTTACATAGGAACGGTCCGGGGTCAGGAAGGAACGGCAGCCCATGCATGTATACACATCGCCCTTTAATTCCCGCATCTTCTTCGCGGAGATGTAGTCCGGAACCATGCGCTTTGCGGTACATTTTGCCGCAAGCTCTGTCAAATAGTAATACGGCGCATCCGGAGTGATATTGTCCTCATCGAGCACATAGATCAGCTTCGGGAATGCCGGTGTGATCCATACGCCGGCTTCATTTTTAACGCCGAGATATCTCTGTTTTAAGGTCTCCTCGATGATCATCGCAAGGTCTTTTTTCTCCTGCGGATTCTTTGCCTCGTCGAGGTACATGTAAACGGTAACGAACGGTGCCTGTCCGTTTGTGGTGAGGAGTGTTACGACCTGATACTGGATCGTCTGGATTCCCTTCGTGATCTCTCTGCGGAGACGCTCCTCCGTGAGCTTATCGATCTGATCCTCTGTCACAGCAATTCCAAGATCCTTCATCTCGCCGATCACTTCCTGACGGATCTTCACTCTCGATACCTGAACGAACGGAGCGAGATGCGCAAGGCTGATGCTCTGTCCGCCATACTGGTTGCTGGCAACCTGCGCGATGATCTGGGTCGCGATGTTGCAGGCTGTGGAAAAGCTGTGCGGGCGCTCGATCAATGTCTCGCTGATCACGGTGCCGTTCTGCAGCATATCCTCCAGGTTTACAAGATCGCAGTTGTGCATATGCTGTGCAAAATAGTCGGAGTCATGGAAGTGGATGATTCCCTGCTTATCCGCCTCAACAATATCTTCCGGAAGAAGAAGTCTTCTCGTGAGATCCTTGCTGACTTCGCCAGCCATATAGTCACGCTGTACGCTGTTGACCGTCGGATTCTTATTGGAATTTTCCTGCATAACCTCTTCGTTGTTGCACTCGATCAGGGACAGGATCCGGTTGTCCGTCGTATTTGCTTTCCGCACCAGAGAGCGGTCATAGCGGTAGCGCACATAATTTTTTGCGATCGCAAAAGCACCGATCGCCATCAACTGGTTCTCAACCATATCCTGGATCTCTTCTACGGACACAGCACGTCCCAGCTTATTGCACTTGTACTCTACATAATCTGCGATATCCGTAAGCTGTTCCGGTGCCAGATAGGCATTTTCTGTGGCGTTGCACGCCTTCTGGACCGCATTTACGATCTTGAGCGTGTCAAAACTTTCCTCCGCTCCGTTTCTTTTGATGATCTTCATCCCTGATTCCCCGTTTCATTTCATTGTGTTGGCAGAATTGTCCGCTTTACGCACAACTGCCGTTGCCTGTTTTTCTCTTCTGTCTATTCTGCTAAAAAACACAGCTGACCTACAGGTCCGCGCATTTACTGGCCGGCCTCAGGCATGTACATTTCAGTTGCTGATAGTTTTCTTGGTTGTATATACAGTTTGTTTTTTTCAGAATTATACAGAAATTTTATCTGATTTAGATATTTTATGATTGATCTGTCGGACCTGCCGCCACGAGTCTCTTAAGGCGGTCATGTCATGTTCCCGCCACGTTATTTTTAGTCACTCACGCGAGAACGATTCTATTATAACTGTATTGTTCCCGGATTGCAAGGAGTACTGCTATATAAATATGATATATCAAAACCATATATATGGCGAAAAATTCATGATTCAAAACTATATATTGTTGTTTTTTGAATACAATCTACAAGAAGAGTCCCCTCCGGGATCGTCCCGGAAAGCCCCTGAAATGGCATATCCCGCGAGCCATTTTTCTGCCGTTTTAAGCGTCCAGAAGGCCCGCGGGACTGTTTTCTCTGCTCTTCTTACTTAAATATGTCTGCGCCATTCTTCAAGGCGGTAACGCTGTCTTTTCTTTGCATCCTCCAATTGTGCCAGCATTTTCGGAATATCTTCGTTAAAAGTTCCCGCAAGCACTACATAGTTGGACGCGTGGTTTGTCCGGAAGATCGTTCCGGGAGAATCAATGTGTGTTAAAAACAGCTCCATTTCCTCCACGATCTCGTCCGGGGTGATAAGCTCCATCTCCCCGCGTTTTACTTCCTCATTCATCTGGGTCCCCTCATAGAGGCGCAATGTCAGGAAGGAGGCATACTCCGGATTCATCTGATTGATCAGCTCCGCCGACTTGATGGCATGTTCCCGGATCCCTTTTCTTCCGCCGAGGCCGGAGATCAGCGTCACAGATGTCTTGATGCCGCAGCGCTTCAATTTCTGTCCCGCCGCCGCAATCTGGGCCGCCGTCACATCCTTATGGATATGCTCCAGAACACGGTCATCGCCGGATTCCGCTCCGATATAGACCATCTCGAGTCCTGCTGCCGCTAAGGCTTTTAAATCTTCCTCAGACTTTGCCAGAACATCCTTTGCAGTCCCGTAAGAGGTGATCCGCTCCACATACGGGAAATTTTTGTGGACATAGGCTAAAAGCTCTAAAAGAAGTTCTGTCTTTACCACCAGTGCATCACCGTCCGCAAAGAATACACGGCTGACATACGGTCCGTAATAATCGCGGCATTCGTCCAGATCCTTCATGATCTCTTCTTTTGTCCGCACTCGGAATTTTTTCACCCGGTACATGTTGCAGAAGGTGCACCGGTTATGGGCACAGCCCACAGTCACCTGAATAATTAAGCTTCTCGCCTCGCTCGGCGGGCGGTATACGGTTCCTTCGTATTCCATATGATCACTTTCCTTTCCAATTAAAATGCCCCAAGTCTGTCCAGCCTGCTCAGAATATCTGTCCGTCTCTCATCAAACAGCAGATTCTTATTGTATTCAAAATATCGTTCACACTCATTTTCCTGTAAGAACCGCACGGCCGGGGCGCTGGAGTTCAGTTCCGTGATAAACACCACCATCTCCTGACTGCTGCCGAACGTTCCTTCCATGAAATCAAAGGCATACTCCAGTGTCTGTCCGGCATGAGCGCACAGATCCTCAAGTTCTGTCCGTTCGTCACCAAACAGCTCCCGGAACCGGTCGAATATCTCGTCACCATCCGATAAAAGCTCTGCTTTCACAGTCTGAAGGTATCGGTTCATATCCGCTGCGATATCGGCACAGCGATATTTTTCCTGTCTTGTGAGAAGACCGGCTTTCTGTTTCTGCTCGGATGCCGCGATGAATGCCTCGATCTGATGGGAGAAAATGTTGATCGGAGTCTTCGGCACTGGATTCATCGTTTCTCCGGCCTCCGTTTTATCTTCCAGGCTTCTCTTGAATGCTTTCAGCTCCCCAAACAGCACTTCCAGATAATCTTCTTTCTGCGCATAAGCCTTAAACTCCACATCAAGCTTCGCTAAAATCAGGCTGATGATGGAAAGCTTCTCGTCAAACGGTGCCTTCGCCGCCTGCTCCATCAGGCCCTCATTGCGTTTTCCTTCCAGAACTTCATCGATCTGGTATCTCGCCTGATACTTCTTATATAATTCTAGATAGTTCGCAAAATCTTTTGCGATCCGGGGATGCTCAATGTACTGCACTACAACTTCCCGGTCACAGATAAGATCCACCTTCTCGCAGACCTTTAAAAATCCGGAGAGATCTTCCCACCCACGAGGTGTCGCAAAAATCTTGCCATCCACAGTTGTCTCCACCTGGTAAAAATACTGCGGCTTTGCGGTGAGGAATGACAGGATCGCCGGATGGATATCCGCCTGCTTCGCGTACTCTTTCCAGACCTCAAAATCCGCCTCCACATCGATCTTTTTGATGCGGTCTAAGGTCGCGATATCGAATTCCCGCACGGATTTATTGTATTCCGGCGGGTTTCCTGCTGCCACGATGATCCAGCCATCCGGGATCTTATGATTTCCGAAAGTCTTATACTGCAAAAACTGCAGCATGGCCGGGGCCAGTGTCTCGGAAACGCAGTTGATCTCATCGATGAAGAGAAGTCCCTCGGAGAGTCCTGTGTCTTCGATCTTATTGTAGATTGCCGCGACGATCTCACTCATGGTATATTCCGTCACATGGACATTCTTCCCACTGTAAGTCTTCTCCGAGATAAACGGGAGACCGATGGCACTCTGTCTCGTATGGTGTGTGATCGTGTAGGAGACGAGACCGATCCCGCACTCCCGCGCCACCTGCTCCATGATCTGGGTCTTTCCGATTCCTGGCGGACCGATGAGCAGCACCGGGCGCTGCCGCATGGACGGGATCTCGTATTCCCCGTGTGCGTTCTTCGTCAGATACACCTGTATCGTATTTTTAATTTCCTGTTTTGCACGCTTGATGTTCATTTTTTATCTCCCATCCAACACTCTTCCGACGTCCTCCATCGACTCCGGGTCCAGAATCACCTTCATCGCCCAGGGCGGAACGTCCGCGTCAGTATAATTATCCCGCATAAACACGAAGGCCGTGTCATATGGCGGCATTTTCACCGGAAATGTCCCATATCCGTCCGTAAAATAGAGAAGTCCCCGCAGCCTGCTGAACTTTCCCGCCTTGATCATCTGGTCCACATGCAGGAATGCCGGGCGGAAATCCGTCCCGCCCATGCCATGGAGCTCCATGTGGTCCATGTAATTCCGAAGGTCCTCCTCGCTCTCGATCTTCACATCCTGCCGTACTTTATCGTCGCACTGCAAAATATGGATATTGACCTTCTTAAAGAAGCTCTCCGACTGAGCCAGCACCCCGTAGGTCTCTTCCAGGAATTTCTTCACCAGCTCCCCGGAACATGACATCGAAGTGTCGATAACGACCACAAAATCCTCGATCCGCCGGACTTCCTTCGTCTCAAGGGGCTCGATCAACGGCATATTTCCGTATAACTGCATGCCATAATTGTAGAATACATAGTCGAACGCATCCGGATCGATCTGGACTGTCTCCTTCAGCACCGAAAATTTCTGCAAAAACTTCCGGTAATCGTACCGCTCCCGGTTCTCCACCGCCAGCTGATCCATCAGCTCCCTGGAGTCATCCGCCGCCTCGTTGGAAAACGCCTCCATCTCCGCCTGCATCTTCTCCCGCTTGTCATCCCAATCGTTTTTTCGGTTCCGGTTGGGATTCGGAGATTTCTTCTCGTCCTCTTTCTCCCATCTGGAATGATCGTCCCGGCAGAATTCCCGGCAGAGCCGCTCATATTCGATCTCCGAAAGCTCCATCTCCTGCATAGTGTGATAGATGCTCTCCGCGTTCAGTACCTTGATCTTTTTCCTCAGACGTCCGTAAAATTCCGCCCGCACCGGGGACATCGGCAGATGGACGCACGGCTTGTGGATCCCGTCGATCAAGGACTCCACAGCGATATCGCATGCCAGATTCCAGTATTCCTCCGCCCGCTTTTTTCTCGACCATGGGTGGACAAAGAGACAGTGAAAGGTCTCGTGCAGAATCATGCGGTTTACATAAACAGGATTTCTCCGGTACCAGCCGCAGATGTATCCTGTCTCAAATGATAATAAGGTTCCGTCCGTTCCGATTCCCTTGATGCTGTTGTCCGCCACCGGGAACAGACCATTTAAGGCCACGTCGAGAAACCGCATGGAAAGATACAGCTCATTCCTCGCGTTCCGTATGATCTCAACGCCGATCGCCGCCAGTTCTTCCAGCGCGCCCTGCTCTCTCAGGATCGGCGACCATGCCGCATCTTCTCTCATGACGATTTCTGACCTCCTCACAAATCAAAATCAAACTTTTTCTTCTTTACGCCAAACTTCTTCCTCTGGATCTCCATAAACATCCCCAAAAGCTCCGGCAGATGCTTTTTCGATATCTCCGTGATCAGCCCCGACATCTTATCCGCCGTCAGCGGATTCTTTTCCGGTGTTAAATACTGTCCCGTAATCCATTTTATGGTCTCCGGGTCCTCAAGAGTTCCAAGAAGTACCTCATAAAGATTCTCCATAAGAAACTTTTCATATTCCTTTTTCGCACTCTCCCACAGTCCTTTCGGATACTGCAGCCGGGTCACCGCGATCTTCGATGCCATGAGAACCGATTCCTCTGCTTTTTCATACACAAACATTTTATCATACCTGTCAAATCGGAATTTTCGTCCCTCAAAACAGTAGCGATACTTCTGCCCTGCACCGTGGATATTGGATACCGTGATCCTGGCGGGCGTATTTTCCACCGCCTCGTCGTAGTATTCCGGGAAGATCACACGCGCAGTCTCTGTCTCCCCGTTCTCTTCCTCAAAAGTACTTGAAGCCAGCGATATTCGTGCAGAGTCCGTGTCTCTCTCGTCCTGCATTCGATTTTGTCCGTCCTGTATAAATACATGCACTGTGACTCTCTCATTGATCTCCGTCACAAAATCCCTGAGTGCCGACTCTTCATCCACCCCCATATGCACAGTCAGACTCCTGATATTCCGGCAGCCCGTAAACACGCCGCCGCCGACTTCCCGGAGCGCCCCGTAAAAATGGATCTCCTGAAGCTTCTCACACCCATAAAATTCATATCTTCCGATCCGGGTGAGTGTCCGCGGTAGATAGACTTTCTCCACCGTGCTCCCCGAAAATACCTTGTCTGCCAGCTCTGTCACCGGAAGTCCGCCCAGACTTTCCGGTACCACGCAGACGGCGCCTGGTGCCAAAAGCTTTGTCACACAAGCGCCCCCATTTTTCTCTTTAAATTCAAATTCAACATCCATATTCCAGTTACACTTATTATAATTGTTCAGCAGACCAGAACAATTAGTTCACAGACCTGCCGAACAGTTATGCTTATTCTTCAATCAGTTTATTTAACTTTCTCATCGCACTGAACCGGTAATAATATACCAGGAATGCCAGCGAAGTGATACTCCAGCTTAACGGATAGCTCGTCAGCGTCGTGTACAGTCCCGGATGGACTGCGCCTGCGCCGAATACCCAGAGCACACGCAGGATACAGGTTCCAACACAGATGATCAGCATTGGGATCAGGGCATCGCCCACGCCGCGCAGCGTACACGGATATACGTTGACGCAGATGTAGCAGAACCAGAACGGCACCAGGAAGCGGATAATACTCATGCTCTCCGCCATGACATCCGCATCATTCGTAAAGAGACTGATGAGTACCGGACCTGCCGTAAACATAAACAGACCGAGTGCCGCCGTGATGATCGTCGACATGAGAAGTCCCACGTAGGTTCCCTTCTTTAAACGTCTGATCTTGCCCGCACCGAAGTTCTGACCCGCAAAGGTCGTCACGGAGATTCCCATGGCATCCATGGTCATCCAGAAGATACCGTCAATCTTTCCATAAACTGCCCAGGACGCGATCGTATTCGTTCCGTATCCATTGATGTTTGCCTGAATCAGGATATTGGAGATCGAGTACATCATGGACTGGAGTCCCGCCGGAAGACCGATCTTTATGATCCTCTTTAATAATACCGGCTCCACACGGAGTTCCTTCGGGATAAAACGGTAAGATTCTTTTGTCCGGATCAGCGTTATCATAACGAGTACTGCCGATAAAAGCTGGGACATGATCGTCGCAAGCGCCGCCCCGGCAACTTCCATATGAAAACAGACTACAAACAGGAGATCCAGAGCAATATTGGTCAGGCAGCTCGCCACAAGGAAATAGAGCGGTCTCTTCGAATCTCCCACAGCTCGTAGGATCGCAGCGCCCATGTTATAGACCAGATTTCCGATGATACCCAGAAAATAGATCCTGAGATATGTCACAGAATATCCAAGGATCTCTTCGGGAGCACCCATAGCCCGGATTGCAGCCGGAGTGAAGATCTCACCGATCACTAAGAGTGCCACACCGCCGGCCAGCGCCAGACAGAACGATGTGTGAACCGATTTCTGCACCTGCTGGTCTTCCTTTGCCCCATAGAACTGGGATACAACGACAGCCGCGCCGGAAGACATTCCGACGAAGAAGCCAACCAGCAGGTTGATCAGTGTTCCCGTCGTACCGCCTACCGCGGAAAGTGCCTCTTTTCCCACAAACTTTCCAACGATCATGGCATCCGCCGTGTTGTAAAGCTGCTGGAAAAATGTCCCGAACAGGATCGGAAAGAAAAAGAGCAGGAGCTGCTGCCAGATCACGCCGTCCGTGATCCCGTTGTAGCCTGCCGGATGATTCTTCTTAAGTGTCATATCTTCACCCTCTACAAAATCCGCCATGCATGGATCCCGTTTGCAGTCTTTTCTGAATGCATGGCAATTGATACTTCCGCCCTGTATCTGTCGGCTGCGGACACAGGGCGGAGGTATGATTGATCAAAGGCCGGCTCTTTCGCCGCCTTTAAAGGTTCTTTTTATGATTACAGGAGATTCTTTCTGAGTTCCTCGCCGCTCTTTGCGGAAAGGTATGCCGGCGGAATGTCAAGAATGGTCTTGCATCCGCTCATTCCCTCCTGTTTCATGCGGAATGCGGCGCGGGCACAGCAAACGATCACGGATGAAGTGAACTCCGGGTTGGAATCCAGTTTCAGACGATACTCGATCACATGTGTATTCTCCTGATTCCATCCAGTCTTTCCGTTTCTGATCACGAAACCGCCGTGCGGAAGCGTGGAATGGTCGCGCTTCATCTCTTCCTCGCTGATGAAATGAACCGTTGTATCATAGTCGGAGAAGTAGTTCGGCATCGTTACGATCTCTTTTTCGATGCGTGCAAGATCAGCGCCCTCTTCGGCAACAACATAGCATTCTCTTGTGTGTTTCTCTCTTATTGTGAGTTCCGGAGTCTCGCCGTTTCTGATTCTCTCCAGCACGCTCTCAACCGGGACTGTATACTGTCTTGCGTCCTTCACGCCATCAATGCGGCGGATTGCGTCGGAATGCCCCTGGCTTACACCTTTGCCCCAGAATGTATAGTCTTTACCATCCGGGAGAATTGCATTTGCGTATACACGATTTAAGGAGAACATACCCGGATCCCAGCCTGCGGAGATCACTGCTACATTTCCTGCTTCCTTTGCCGCTGCATCGACAGCTGCAAAATGCTCCGGAATTCTCGCGTGTGTGTCAAAGCTGTCCACTACGGTGAAATATTTCGCATACTCCGGTGTCTGCACCGGAAGATCTGTCGCACTTCCGCCGCAAAGGATCAGGACATCGATCTTATCTGTCATATGCTTCGCTTCGTCCGCATGGTAAACCTTTGCGCTTTCGGTCAGGATCCTGACATTTTTCGGATCTCTTCTTGTAAATACTGCCGCAAGCTCCATATCCGGATTCTGTTTGATGGCGCACTCAACGCCGCGTCCAAGATTTCCATAACCTAAGATACCAATTCTTATACTCATAACGATTTCCTCCTCTTTTTCCCGGCAGATACATTGATGCAAAACATTCTGCTCCGCTGCACGCTCATGAGCGCAGCCACTTCGCGGTTTGCCTTACAAACATGTTCTGCCCTATCTATCGCAAAACGGATCTGCAGGATCCGCCTTACAAACATACTCAAAACGGATAGTTATCCTCCGCATCAGCAGCAGAAAATACCACCCGGCCAGCACATGGCACAGGCCATAGTCCGGCAGCAGGCATCACACATATCTCCTCCTGCGGTCGGCATTCCCCCAAAGGGATCCTGCCGCTGCTGATACCAGCCGCCAC
>ERZ780168.1652-NODE-1652-length-22171-cov-9.969886_pt1 | contig 22171 bp, 14 predicted proteins | sample MGYA00510981_ERZ780168 | MGnify/ENA primary metagenome ERZ780168 (study PRJEB29588, sample SAMEA2158769) | human gut metagenome | biome: human gut; feature: human-associated habitat; material: faeces | place: Denmark | collected 2008/2010 ...
CTCCGGGCAGAAGGCGACGCCGGCAGAATGATACGGGTCGTTGCCCTGCACGGCCAGGACGTGATACCGGATGTGCTTACCGTCCTCATCCTTCAGGTCACGGTCTGCAATGAACGCATGATAGGGGGTGAAGTCAGTCACATAGTTCAGAGGGTCGTAGGTGTGGCCGTTGCGCTGCATGAGCTCGGCGAACTGGTGGATGTGAAAAACCGTGCTGCCGAAGTAGAAATGATAGGGGTCGATGTACTTACAGGTGACGGCGCGGTCCGTATGGTCGTAGCTGTCATGGAACAGCAGCTTCTTGCCATCTTCCAGTAGGAACATGTCCTGGTATGTGTTGGGGTCAGGGAAACGGATATACTTCTTATCGCCGCTGTCCAGGGCGTCATAGTTCAGACTTAACATAAAGGTTTCCTCCTCTTATCTTTCTGGCACGTGGCCGTCGGCCTTTACGCTTTGCTGAACGGAGCACTTAGACTCAGCTATCTTCATCTGATCCTCCAAAGACTTTTGCTTCGTCAACACACCGTAATTGCCATAATAACCGGGATCGGAAGCAACTACAGGTGCATTCAAATCAAGCCCGTCCGGAGCTGAAATCAACATGGAATGAAGGTTATATGCCGTATGGTCAATGTAAAATGTACCGGATACGCCAATAACATCATGTAAATAGTGCGCATAGTGTCCAAGGGTGACACCAGGAAGAATCTGACCTGCATCATCCCACGGACGTGTATATTCCGGGACGGATTTCTTAACATCTGAGATTGGAGCGGCTTTGTTCTGCTTAGATGCAAGATATTCCGGGTCGGCCGCAAATGTGTTCCAGCCGAACATGGAGCCGTTTACCATGGCCTCCACCTGCAGTGGCGTGATGCCGTACTGCTGGTTGCATTGATCCGCAATCTTCTGGTTTTGTTCCCGGGAACTGGTACTCCAGGAAGAGGGATAGTATCCGGTCTCGCCGTTTTTGATACAAATAAGGTCTCCGGATAACTGGGAAACTGCCCAACAGATATCGGGGAGTTTAGGATTTGGGGTTGTCATATTGCATTTCCTCCTGTCTTCAGCGTTCCTTCTCGGGAGAAGGTGTGTCGCGGGGCGGAGCGGCCTTGCGGCTCTCCGCACTTTCCATCTGCTGGTTCAGCGTGGGTTTCCGGTAGCGCTCCAAGCCGTCCAGATTCTTCACGCGGGCCAGCAGGCAGCATGCCTGTACTTTGGGCATAAGCTCCTTGCACGAGCTGTTTTCGGAAAGGAAATCCTCTAAGTATGCCTTGATGGCGCAGGTCTCTCCCCTGCTGAGCCGGTCCCGGGTCGCCTTGATCTGCGCCTCGTAGTCCGGGCCCTGGTCCTTATATTCATAAGGCTCTGCATCCTTGGAGAACTGGTACAGGTCGCTGACAAGGCGGTCCAGCGTCTTATCGAAGGCGTACTGCTCGCCATAGCGCAGCGTGTAGCCCTCCTGCAGGATACCCAGGTCCAGGGGACTTACATCTACGTTATGGGTATAACCCTGTTCATCCTTTGTGCGGACATTGAAACGGGAGACCTTCAAGAGATCGGGGTTATCGAAAGAGATACCCTTTTCCTGCGCTTCACGGAGGGGGACCCAGCCTCCTCCCTCTTCACAGAACACCTCGTTAATAGCTGTGTACGGATCGACCTTGGCACCGTAACGGTCAGGCTCGCGAGGCGCCAGTGCCTTGTCCTCCATATAGCTGTCCGGGGTGACGAGGTTGTACAGGCGGGCAGAAGGGATGGCTACCGTGGCGCCCAACAGCCGGTGATCCAGCTGCCACTCTATGTTCAGGCTTTCACATACCTGACCGAGCGTGCGGTCTACGGCGTCGTTGTGACGCCATGCGGGGAAATTGAGATAATCAGTGACCAGCACGGCTTCGTCGCCGTAGCGGTGGACAATGTCCAGCTCGCTCCTGGCATTCAGATGGACGCCAATGGCTGTCCGCATATGGCTGGGAAGCTCCTTATACTTGGAGACGGCCTCCACCAGCGTGTCATAGCGATAAATGTGCGGGCCCGGGCGATGATTTATTGTCTGCTGCTGCCAACGGAGATCATCAAATACGTAGAACGACATCTGATCCGCGCCGACTGTTCTAAGATCATAGACTTCCATAGAAGGCCTCCTTTTTTCGGCTTCGAAAAATCTCTCTATAATCTATATACGCCCGGAACGTCGGTTTTCCCAAAAATCTTACGAAAATTTTTTAAATTCTTTTTATGGCCGGAGGCAAGGGGGTTTGCGAGGCTATTATAGTTCTTGCTTCGGCGGGGGGGATCATATTCGTCACTGATTTAGTGCTTAAAAAAGCCGCTAACATGCTGATAAAGCAACATAATAAGCGACTTTGTATAAACATTATACCGCAACTGGTAATATTTGCAATAGCGGTATTGGCAAAAGGGTACAACATTCACAAATTTTGTAGGAATGAACAATATCGAAAAATTAAGTTGGTAAAAACCACGAAAAAAAGGAAGACCCCTCCTTGCGGAGAGGGTCTTCCTTTTTAAGGGGGCAGGAACAAAAGGGGAGAAAAATGGGTAAAGACAAATGACAAAATATGTTATCTGCTTCTGGGGGTATTATACCCCAAAGGAAAGGTTACGTCAATAGGAACTTTCCGAAAAGACATAAAATTTCTGTAAAGGCAGAGAGGACCCGCCACATGGGGGTCTCTCTTCTCTTAGATATGGCCGTGCTCAAAAGCATCGCGGGACGGATCCGTGATACTGGGCTGCAGCGTCTGACGGCTCTTGGCGTCGCGGATCAGACTGTCAAGGCTGCTGGAACGAGTATCCTCTTCCCTGCTCTGCTCCGCTGCCGGCAAATCCTGAGCGTCAATGTCCAGTTCCTTTGTCAGCTGGTCCAGACGCGCCTTCTTCTCTGCCAGCTCCGCTGCACGGGGGAACGGGCGGTCCAGAGCTTCCTTGCTGGAGGACAGTTCGGCCTCCAGCTAGGAGATCCACTTCTCGTGGTCACGAATACTTTCGGGAATCGACTTGTCTAAAATGTTGTGGAACCGAAGCACTGTGCCTATCTCGCTTTCAGAAGCGGATACCTGGAACTTGGTCGCACCGGCTAACAGAAAACGAGTCGCTTTCGTCTTATCACGCTTATCCGCAAGGATCGTGAAGCCGCGGAGCGTGGCGATGGGTGTCAGGCTGCCGGCAGGGGCTTTCTTATGCGCTGCAAGAAGGGCTTTGCCGGACTCCTTGGTCTTTTCATACTCGGTGCCCATAACCGCCATGGGCGGCAGCTTGTCGCCGGCTATACGGGCGGGAGAGCTGTCCACCAGAGCCTTGTCCTGGCGCAGCTTTTCCAACTGCCTGCGGTTGTTTTCCAGTTCTTCCGGTATAGCGGCAATACGGCGCTTCAAGCTGAACTGCTGGTTCTCATGGCGTTTCTTGAGCAGGGACAGCTTCTGCACGTCTACCTCCAGTTCCACGCGCTCTTTGATGCGCGGGTCGCCCGTAGCCAGGGCCTTGATCTCCGCGAAGCTCATCGTTATCTCATCCATATCCGCCGCCTCACGGACGGAGGGGTTCGGCGTGTGGATCTGGGAGATGAAACGCTGCTTGATCTCCAACAGCTGGTACATGTAGGCGTCAAAGGTGTTCTCCGTCACATAGCGGTAGATGTAAACATCCTCATTGCCGTTCTTCTGGCGGATGACGCGGCCGTCCCGCTGCTCCAAATCGGAGGGACGATACGGGCAATCCAGGTCGTGACCGGCAATGAGCAGGTCCTGCACGTTGGTGCCGGTGCCCAGCTTGCCGGTGGAGCCTAACAGCACACGGACTTTGCCTTCCCGTACCTGCTGGAACAGGGCTTCCTTCTGCGTGTCGTTCTTGGCCTCATGAATGAAACGGACTTCCTCAGCCGGGACACCACGAGCGACCAGCTTTTCCTTGATGTCGTCATAGACATTGAAGACGCCGGGCTTGGGAATGGACATATCGCAGAAGATAAGCTGCGTGAGCTTCTTATCCCTGTTCTTATCCCAGATCTCAAAGGTCTTATCCACACAGGCATTGACCTTGCTGTTCTCGTAGTCGGGAAGGTCAGGGTCCATGAGACGCTGGTCCAGAGCCAGCTTGCGGCCGTCATTGGTAATACACAGCATATTGTCATTTTCCCGGTCTACCGTGCCGCTGCGGATCTTGCGGGCACGTTCGGCAAAATCGCTGACGTATTCACGCTGGATGTCACTGGCGGGGACGGAGATGTTCTCAAAGTGCGCGTTGGGAAGCGGCAGGTCCAGCATCTCCTTGGTCTGGATGTCGGCCACCTGACAGTAGAGGCTCATGAGCTCAGGGATATTGAAGAACTTGGCAAACCGCGTTCTGGCGCGGTAGCCGGTGCCCTCCGGCGCCAGCTCCACAGACTGGACGGTCTCGCCAAACGTGCTGGCCCACTGGTCGAAGGTGCTCAGGCCCATCTCCTGCAGGAGGTCGTACTGCAAGTAGCGCTGGACGGCGTACAGCTCCGCCATGGTGTTGCTCAGCGCCGTGCCGGTGGCGTGGATGTTGCCCTTGTTGCCGGTGATCTCATCCATATAACGGCACTTGAGGAACATATCCGAGGCCTTCTGGGAGTCGGTCTGAGAGATGCCCGCCACGTTCTGCATCTTGGTGTACAGGAACAGGTTCTTGTAGTTGTGGCTCTCATCCACAAACAGACGGTCCACGCCCAGCTCCTCGAAGGTGATAACGTCGTCCCGCTTGGTGCTGTTATTCAACCTGTCCAGACGGGTCTCCAGCTGCTTCTTCATGCGCTCCATCTGCTTGATGGTGAAGCTCTCGCCGCGCTCCGCCTTCAGCTCTTCAATGGCGGCTATGATGCCGTCTATCTCATTCTGGATGCCGGCCTTCTGGCGCTCCGCGCTCAGGGGAATACGTTCGAACTGGCTGTGACCGATGACCACCACATCATAATCGCCGGTGGCGATACGGGAACAGAACTTCTTGCGGTTCTTGGTCTCGAAGTCCTTTTTCGTGGAGGCCAAAACCTTGGCGTTGGGGTACTGCTCATAAATGGCGGACGCCCACTGACCTACCAGGTGGTTCGGGACCACAATGAGGCTCTTGTTGCAGAGGCCGAGATACTTGGCCTCCATGGCGGCCGCGCTCATGGTCCAGGTCTTGCCGGCGCCTACCGCGTGGTCCAGCAGCGTGTTGCCGGAGAACAGGATACGGGCTACCGCATTTTTCTGCCACGGGCGCATGGTAATGGCCGGATTCATATTATGGAACCGTACCAGGTCGCCGTCGAAGGTGGGCGGCACGTAGGCGTTGAAGCGCTCGTTATACAGCTTGCAAAGGCGCTCTGCACGCTCAGAGTCGGACCAGATCCATTCTTTAAACGCTTCGCGGATCTGGTTCTGCTTATCCTGAACCTCCAGTGTGTCCGCTTGATTCAATACGCGGTGCTCTTTGCCGTCATCCCCTACAACGGTGTCGTAGATCTTGGTGTCCTTGTTGTTCAGGGCATCCTGCAGCAGACGGTAGCCGCTGGCATCATTCGTGCCGTAAACTCTGTTGGCTTTTGTGTTGTAATTGTCCCAGCGGATGTTGGTTATCGTCCAGGTATCCGTCAGAGGGGAGTAGGCCGCACGCATAGGCGTATACGCATTACGAGCCCAATCCGGAGTGTCAAACAGCTCGTACATGAACTGGGTGATGTCCTCCTGGGGGATCCATGTGGCGCCGAGGCGGGCCTGGATGTCGCCGGGGCCCAGATCCTTGGGCTGGATGGCTTCCAGCGCCTCGATATTGGAGGACCATCTGTCAGGGTCAAATTCCGCAGCTTCTCTGGCATCTGCCAGCTTCTTACGCACGTTGCCGGACAGATACAAAGCGGAGATCTCATAGGTGCCGGGGGCACCGGGGTCTTCAAATACCTGGCCCTGCAGGTCTTTGAGAAGCTGGTCCTTCGTGAGGTCGGAAAGCTCGGTCATGTAGTCGAAATCCAGACGGCCGCGCTCGGAAAGGGAGATGGCCAAGGCCTCCTGGGCCGTCTCCACGTGGTCCGGGACCATATGGGCGTGGATGGTGCGCTTATAAAACATATCCGCCTTGCCAAGGAACTCGCCCTTGTCATTGATATGCTCAAGACTGCACAGAAGGTAATAGGAGCTGTCGTCCGAGAAGGCCAGCTCATTGCCTCTGCTGTTGATGAGGCCGTATTTCGCCGTGAAGGCGTCGTACTCGTCGTTCAACAGCTTTTGCAGGGCGGAAACGGCTTCGTCTGAATGGCCGTCCACCTGGGCGTCTATGAGGTTGCGGACGCGGTCTCTCAGGAGGATAAGGCCACGAACACGCTGCTCGGCGGTCTTATTCAAGTCCACCTTGAACATCTCGGAGTCCTCACGGAAATAGACCGTGTCGTTGACCAGCGTAAAGCTGTAGTTCCGCACGTCCGGGTCGGCCGGGATGCTCTCACGCTCCTCGTATTCCTGGTCGTACAGGCCTTCCTCCGCATGGGCGAAGGTGCCCTGAATGTTGGAAACAGCCTGCGTCAATGCGGCTTTAAGGTCCTCCCCTTCCCTGGCGATACACGCCAGTTCCGGGCCGTGGGGGCCGGATATCTCCTTCAGGTCGCCCAGGACCATTTCGGGGTTCATGGCGAAATAAGCGTTGACCTCCGGGCCGTAAGTGCGGCTCTCCCAGTCGTAGGAACGATCCAGATCCACCCATTCGGCGACCTCAACACGCGGAACGTCGCGCTTCTGCAAGAAAATGATGTCGGAGGTGACATCCGTGCCGGCGTTGGTCTTGAATGTGTTGTTAGGCAGACGGATGGCGCCCAGCAGGTCGGCACGCTGGGACAAATAGCGGCGGAATTCCGTGCTCTGCTTGTCCATGGTGCCGGAGCTGGTCACGAAGGCGATAACGCCGCCAGGGCGGACTTTATCCAGCGTCTTGGCGAAGAAATAATCGTGGATCTGTAGGTTCAGCTTATCATAGCGCTTATCGTTGACCTTGAAGTTGCCGAACGGCACGTTGCCGACCGCCACATCGAAGAAGTTGTCAGGGAGGCTGGTATCTTCATAGCCCTCAATGGCGATGTTGTTCTTCTGGTACAGCTGACGGGCGATGCGGCCGGACAGGTCGTCCTTCTCAATACCGTAGACCTTGCTCTGAGACATGGAGGCGGGCAATCTGCCGGAGAAGGAGCCGGTGCCGCAGCCGGGGTCGAGGATATTGCCCTTGGTGAAGCCCAGGTTACCCAGGACACTGTAAATGGCGTCTGTTACCTCTACCGGCGTATAGAAGGCCGTTAATGTGCTCTCCCGGGCGGCCGCGTATTCATCCTCGGTCAGGAGGTCTTTCAGCTCTTTATACTCCTCGGACCAGTTGGTCTTATTGGGGTCAAAGGCATCTGCAAGACCGCCCCAGCCAACGTAACGGGCAAGGATCTCCTGCTCCTCCCTGTTGGCCAAACGGGCGTCTGCTTCCAGGTCCTTCAGGAGGCGGATAGCCGCTACATTGTTCTGGAACCTGGCTTTCGGGCCGCCAAAAGCCACAGTACGCTCCGGCGCACGGTAGTTGATGCGGCCTTCGGGGTCGGGTTCGTCCTGTTCCGCCTGTACGGTGACAGGCGCCGGGCGCTCCGGCTCGGAGGAGAAATCGAAGTCGAAAAGGCTGGGTTCGGCAGACGGGCGGCGGCTTGCCTCAAACTCCACGTCCTCCGCAGGCGTAAGCGTGGCTTCGCCGCTGCGAATACGGTTACGGGCAAATTCCATCTCCATAATGAAGCCGGGATCGTCTGCGCCGTCCTTGATACCAAGAAGACCGGCATGGACACCGTTATACGCCGGCTCTGTCACAGAGGTGATGACGCCGTGGGTGGAACCGTCATCGTATACGTCACCTACATGGAAGGTGAGAACCGATTCTTCCTCGGGGACAGGCTCGGATGCCTGTGCTTCCCGAATAGCGGTGGGGTCAAAGGCTTCGGCGCGGGACATAAGGGCGGCATAGTCTGCCTTTACTTCCTCCGGAACACGCGGGGCATCCGCAATAAACGGCGTGACCCATTCATTCAGGAAGTTGTAGTAGTCCTTGATATGAAGAGCGTTCGTATCCGCACTATCCGAGACGGTGTGGTTCATGATATACGTCTCGGCTGCATCATGGTTGAGAATGTCCGCATTGCTCAAAGAGGGCAGCATGGCGTTATACCGATAGCGCTCATCCGAATAGTGGCTGATGAGATCGGTCAGAAGCACCTTGTCCTCTCTGCCCTGCCGGGTCTGGTCTGCGCGAAGCGCTTCCGGGTGGTCTATGACCGGTTCACGAGAACGGTTGGGGTACAGGGCGCTGCGGTCCAATACATAGAGACCGGCTTCGCGTACCAGCATGTCGTAGATGTGTTCTTGGGCAGGATCAGCAAAGGACGCAGGGCGCATACGCTCCAGGAAGTCGTGGAGGACGGGAATAGCCTCGTAGGGGTCTGCGTCCTGCATAAGGTGCGCTACGGGGTCCGGAATGCGGCCGGCGAAGTAGTCCGTCATAAGGACGGAGAGGTCTTCATACAAAGCCTGCTCGCCGCCCTCGCGCCACTGGGGAAGGCGCTCAATATTGCCGAAGGTCTCCAGCTCCGTTTCCGAGTCGATATAGTCCTCGGCACGGGTGAGAATGGAGCTGGTGGCAATGGCGCGGGTATGTACATCGTCCGGGCGTGGGAAGAAGTGATGCACCGTATAGGCCGCATAGATCATGTTCCTGCGGTTCTCAGCGGCGTTATCCGAGACGCGGAGGTTGTACATGCGGTCCATGACGCAGTGGTTATAATAATCACTGTGAACATAAATGCCGTCCGTGGTACGCCAATTATTGAAGTGGTTCAGGAGGTCTGCAAGGATCTGCTGGTCGTCTCTGTCACCGTAAACCTCTACGTTGCGGCTCCAGCCGGGAATGAGGCGGGTGCTGCCGCCGCCTGCGATCTGCGCGGCTAACTGCTCCGTATTCCCCTCGGATACCACGCCGTCTGACAGGGAGTAAAACTCCACCTTGCCGTTCTCTGCGCCGATGACCTCAAATTCATCGCCGCTAAAGGAAATGACGTCCTTGGGGGCAAAGGTCACATGGAAGCCGCCTACGGAGACCGTCTCACTCTTGAAGGGCTCGGGCTCGGTGGGCGCCGGGGCGGGGGTCTCCCGCTCCTTCAGGACGGGATTACCGTCCTGAAAAGTGTACTCTTTGTCGCCCTTCACGCCGCGGACAGGCGTGTGTTCCTGCCATTTCAGGTTCTGAGACCAGGTACGGAACATATCGTTGATGTCGCGCTCCAGCCTGCGGTTGGGATGGGACAGGGCGTCGTCATCCGCGTCATAGACGCGCTGATATACGCCCATGTCACTCTGCTCGTATGACATAGGGCGCAGCATTTTATGTGCGTCATCCACGTAGAACACGATCTCAGGGTCATACATCAGGTCGCCGTTCTGCTCGAAGGTGTGCGCCATGGCAATCTGATCTTCGCTGATGCGCTCGATGTACAGAGGCTCGTAGGTGTCGGACTCGAAACGAACATAGTCCAAGGTGCCGTCCATGATGTGCGGCGCATACTCAGTGAGAAACGCATAGTTGCGCTGGGCGGCCGTATTGCTCCTATCCTCTGTAATATTAGATGCCTTTACAGGCTCAACGGACGTTTCCTGCGCCGGTGCCTCGGAAATGACCGGTTCGGGCGCGGTGTAAAGCATATCCGCTTTATCCTTGTTGGCAATGTTCAGGAGGAGCGTCTGCAATGTGGAAATAGGAAGATTCTGCGTGAATAACGGGTGCTCCACGTCCTGAAGCTGGACAGTGTCTTCTGTTGCATCCAAGACAAGGTACCGGGCGCCGGTGGCAAGTGTGAGCACTTGACCCTTCTCAAATGCCAGCGCGGAGGGTTCCTCGGTAGGAACATCTACATCGATGGGAGACAGGGGTTCACGGGCAAGAGGCTGAGATGCCTGCGCATCTTCCCTGTCCAGTTCTTCATCTGTACGGAAATTGGTAATGATGCCCGCATCCGTGGCGGAGCCAAGCTCCTCCGCGTCGCGCTCTGCGCTGCCCAGGTCGCGGACGAGAAGGGCCAGTTCGGCCAGAGCGCCTGGGGCTTCCTTTACACCGGGTGCATCAATGAGAGCAGACAGGTAATCTGTCAGCTGCTGGCGGGCGGTCTCACTGTTCTCGTAGACGAAAGCGCGAATATACTCGTAGAACTGGTGGAGGCTCGACTTCGAGCCGTATGTGTCGCCGAAGATGCGGACGGAATCCGCCAGCTTTTTCCGCTCGGCTAAGGATTCCTGCTCCCTGAGATAGACAGGATAAGCGATCTGTTCCTCTGCCGTGAGATACTGCCCGGTATCTGCCAGATCCTTGATGCGGTTCTTCACAACGGCCCAGGTGAAAACCTGCTCATGAGCATCCATGGGCTTTTTGACGTAAAGGCCGGTGTTATCCGAGCGAATATAGCCCTCTATACCGTCTGCGAAGGTGTAATTGGCGCCGAACGTGCCGTATTCGGCGCGGATAAAGCTCTGGAGGTTCGGTGCTGCGGTCTCTATGGCGTGCTGAATACGGAATTTACCGTTTTCAACGGCGGTGCCGAGGTCGGACAGTACGGAAGCGAGCTCCGTGCCGGAAAGATTCGTTATGCGTACACCGTCTCCGGCAGTACCAGCTCCTCCGCCCGAATACGGATCTGCTCCATGTGCTGGGTCCATGCCAGGCTGTCGTTGGCTTTCTCCGGCGCCGGGTTGATCAGCAGAAGGTCTGCTTTCATTTTCTCCAGCTGCTTGAGCGTTTCCTGCTCCGTCCGATGCAGCGAGGTCATCAGCTCGCCGGTGATCATCAGTTCCGTGTACAGGTTCGGGCGATGCTCCTGCAGGAATTTCTTCCGCATTCTGCCGTACTTGCCCAGCGGTGCCGAGGTCGGAAGCGTCAGATCGGGGACCAGATACTCCCCTGCTTTCAGATACGTCATGTTCATGTTTCTCTTCCTTTCTCTGCTCTTTATCGATACGGGAGACCTCCAGTGCGATCTCCCTTAAAATCGTCTTGCTCATGTGCTGTACGGTATTGCCCAAAATGCTCATGGCAGCATAGCTGTCAAAATAGGCGATGCCGCCAAATCCGGGGACATTCGGCTCTATACCGCAGCGATACGACACAATAGCGTCTACGCTGTTTACCACCATGGCACGGAAGTTGCGCTCGGCAACTGAGGGTTCAAGCTCCTGCAGACGACAGTTTTCACGGGCGCGCTCCAAGTCCGGGAGCGCCGTCTCCAGCTCATCCTCCAGAAGCTTATATGTGACCCTATGAATAAACTGGCCGAAGTCCAGGCCGTTAATCTCCGGCTCGTCCAAAAGGAAGCTGTCTGTCAGAGCGGCACGAACATAGGCCTGCTTCGCCTCCGTCATCTCCCAGGGCATAAGCTGCTCGTGCTCTTTGCTCCATGTGTCGCGGTAGTCGAAGACGTGGCGCAGCGCCAGCTGGTCGCTGCTGTCATCTATAAGCGCAATGCCCTTGGCGCCCTTACGGATCCGGCGATCAAAGCGCTTATGCCAGTCATCGAAGGAATAGCAGGACGTGGCATCCGGACGCTGGGCGTAGATCAGGAGCTGGTTGGGGAAGCTGAAACGGAAATTCCAGGCTGCGGAGCGCAAAAAGTCCGGCCATTCGCCGCCTGACAGGGCTTGGCAGGCCGCCTGGGGCATATCGTAGATGCTTTTGACCTTTTCCATATTACAAGTTCCTTTCTCTTGAGAAATAACCTTCACTCTCTATATACGCCTAAACAGCCGGTTTTCCCAAAAAATTTGCTCATAAACTTTTTCCTGCCGAAACAGGCGGGCTGAAATGTATCAGCCCGCCTGTAGGAATGGAGCTACCATTCGTGAGGGAAAGATTCTATGACCCCGACGCCTACACGGCGGCGTTCGGATTCAGCAAGGTCGGAGATGGTGCGGAATACGTCCTGCGGCTGCAGGATGTCCCGGAGGATGAAGCGGGGCGAGGAGACGTCGCCGGTCATGAGGACTACATCGCCTACACCGAACCACTGCTGGAACGGGCCCTGATTCATCTTCAGGTCGCGCACACGGTACAGACGGATCTCATCATGGTGGCGGAACAGGAAGCCGCGCTCAATGATGATGCGGTCCGGATACAATGTGTAGCGCGTGAAGGAAAGCGGAAGACCGAAAAAGGGACGTTTCTTGTCGGACCACAGCGGGGTCTCCTCCGCAACGTGTTCCAAGGGCTTATTTTTGCTCTTCATTCTGCTCCACACCTCCGTATTCAGAAAACATGTCGAATTGAAGTGCTTCCAGGTTCTCCGCGTATTCCTCCAAACGATCTTCGTCGTCCGGGACGTGGATCTCCTCCACCTCGTACTCGTTCAGAACGGCTTCCTGCTCGGCTTTCTGTTCAGGCGTCAGCTGGGATATCGGGACATCCAGATGGGGAATGGTCTCACTCAGGTCTTCACACTCAAGGCAGGGACGGCCTTTGGCCGAGACCTTCTGAGGCGGACGGGCGTGGAGCCTATGCTCCCTCTGTGCCGTCATGGTGTCTGCGATCTGCGCTTCATCATACAGGCGGATAGCCTTGTTCGGTTCCGTCTGCTCCACGTAGTTGACGCCGGTCTGGACCATCTTCTTGACGTCGAACTTGAATTCGTCCTTGGCGTCGCCGGTGAGCTTATAGTTCGGATGGCTCTCCAGGTCGAATTTATCCGAGAAGAAGGGATATAAACCGCGGATGAACAGGATGCAGTTGATGTTGTCCATGTTGGACAATTCATCCTGCGTCATGAGCTCACGGCCGTCCTTGTTGTAGGACAGACTGTAGCTGCCCTGCCGACCGTGGCTTCTTGAGGTGTTGATGCTACGGATGGTCTGTTTGCCAAGCTTGCCGCTGATGTATTTCAGCGTGGTCTCATCCGAGCCGCCAAGGAACAACAGGCTGTCGCAGTTACCGACGATAACTTCCCATTCGTCCTTGTACATGGCCTTCAGCTGGGAAAGGGCCTGGATGATGATGGTACAGGAGATCTCGTACTTACGCATGGTGGCCAATTTCTTATCAAATTCCGGGATGGTGCCGATGTTGGCGAACTCATCCAGAAGGAACCGGACGTGGACCGGAAGACGCATGCCCTTGCACTGGGTCTCTGCATGGTAGTACAGAGTCTCGAAAAGCTGGGTGTACATCAGGGCCACCAGGTAGTTGAATGTGCTGTCCACCACGGGGGTGGTACAAAACAAAGCGACTTTCTTGTCTCCGATGCTGCCAAGGTCGATATTGTCCGTATTGGTCAGGTTTTTAATGGCTGTCAGGTTGAAGGTCTGCAAACGGGTCTGGCAGGAAATGAGGATGGATTGCGCCGTCTTGCCGCCACCGGCAGACTTGAAGACGGCGTAGGACAGGACGCCGATGTGTTCAGGGTCTTTCGCTTTCAGGTCATTAAACATGATGTCCAGCGTGGAGTCCACGTTCTCCTGCCCTTCAATGGCGCTGGCGCAGCGCAGGAGCTTCATGACGCTGGAGAAGTTGCGGTCTTCGGGGTTACATTCGCTCTGCAGATAGAAACAGCAGGCCTGCAGCAATGCCGTCTCCGCCTTTTCCCAGAAGGGGTCAGACGGAGAGCTGCCTTTTGGCGTGGTGTTCTTGATGAGAGCGTTGATCATGGTCAGGATGCCCTCTTCGTTACGCACGTAGTTGAAAGGGTTATACGTGTTGGAGTGGTCCATCTGGACCAGGTTGAAGACACGGATCTCATAACCCATGTTCTTCAGGTAACCGCCCATGGTCTCCAGCAGCTCACCTGATGGGTCTGTTATAACATACGAACAGTTGGCCTGCAGCATGTTGGGCTTGACCACGAAACGGGATTTACCGGTACCGGAACCACCGATGACCAGCACGTTGTTGTTGCGGCGTGTCTTACGGGTGTCCATACTCATGTAGATGTCATTGGAGAAGATCATGTTCTTGCTCTGCGGGGAACGGTCCAGGACACCGAAGCTCTTGCCGAGGCCTTTCCAGATCTTCTTGAAGATCCAGCCAAGTATGGGGATCTTGCAAAGAACATCTACCACCTTCTGGATGAGAGCGGGGACTTTCAGGGTCATCTCTGCATAATGCTGGTTATATTCCTTGATGTCCTCGTTCCACTGGGCGGAGCCTTTCTCCACGGAGGGACGCAGGTCTCTGCGGCGCAGATAGTCCGTGTAGAGCAGAAGGGATGGGATGAGACCCAGAAGGAAGGCGGGGCGAATGGCCATAAAGTCTATGGGGAAGATGTCCAGCGGGCTTTTGGTCATGTGCTCCAAACCGTCCAGCAGAGCGTAGACGCCTTCCTTCGCGGATTTGGCCACATGACAGGCGATGAAAAGCACGAAGAGGTAGATCAGGATCTCCGCTATGATGTAGTTACGCCGCTGTTTCTTGCGGTTGACGGGTTTATTCGCCATGGAAGCCACCTTTCTCGCTCCCTTCTGCCTGTGACGTGGGAGCTTTATGCCTTGAAACGGAACGTGTGAATTCGACTATATCGCTGTACGTGGGTGCCGGAGGCGGGGCTGGCTGCGGCTGCCAGAGAATGAGCCAGTGGGGATGGAGCTTGAGAAGATCCCGCAGCATAGCGCGGTCTGTCTTGCTGCGGACAGGGTCCGTGAATGGCTTGCCCTCCCCTTCCGCTATGCTCAGGTATATCGGCTGACCTTGCTCCGGGAGGGTGTTTTCCATGTCTTTCACATCAATGAGGAGCCAGGCAAAACCCGGCTGCGCGCTTTCCTTGTCTTCCCAGCTGCAGCGGGTACATGTTGTCCGGCCATAGTAAGCGTTAAATTCGGCTATAGCACCGCATTTCGGACAGATCTTCATGATGAATCAACGCCTTTCGTGGTGGTGTTTGTAGGATGAAAATATCAAAGGTCGTGGGTGGGGGCGTCTTTCTGCTTGCCGGTGACGGAGGGCTGCTTCGCGGCCTGTTCCGTGGCCGTGTGGATCTGCGCATCCAGGCTCTCCTTCTCGCGCACCGGCTTTACCAGTACCCGATAGTGGAGGCACTGGATGTTGTAGCCGCCAGCGTAAATGGTCTCTACGTTGGCTTTGCCCTGCTCCCCTACCACATGGCCGTTCAGGGAGCCGTTATCGCCTACGGCCAGACCGGAGACGTCCGTAAGGACGCCCACAGCGTTCACGCAGCGATAATAGAGGTCCAGGCGCTTGCTGCGGACTTCGTCTGAGAGCATCTTGTCCAGATACTGGTCGAAACGGGGATTTCCAGGCAGGCCTTCCAGCCTCAGACGGCGGACGTCCTGGGAGAAGCGCATTTTGAGGGCCTTGTTGTAGGAGGCGTAATCCAGACCGGCTGCCTTTTCATCTGCAGAGATCTCTTTCCGGTGGAGGAATTCCTGGGGTTCATATTTGGCGCGAATAGCGGCCCTCTTTTCATCAGCCTCGCGTTCAAAGGCGGCCAGGGCGATTACCGCATCCCCATAATACGCTGTGGCTTTTTCCTTCCACTGAACGAGAAAGTCTTCCAACGCCGGAATGTGGGGGATATCATTGCGTTTATCTTCCGCAGCCTTTTTCTCCCGGTAGCCGGAGAGCTTTTCCTGAAGCTCGGCCAGCTTTTTTTCATTGCGATCTATGTCCTCTATGTTATGGACAAGATCGCATAGGTCCCAATACAGGTCATGCTGCCCGCTGCGGGCCGCTCTGTCGCGTTCTGCGGAGAGTTGGGTGATATCTACCCCCTGCGCTTTGAGTGCCGCAGAGCGCTTCTCACGCTGTTTCTCGTGGCGTTCCAGCGTGCGCTTGGTCTTCTCTATGCTTGCCTTTGTGTTTTGGATACGGAGGTCCAGCGTTGTAGGATCCATGTTATTCCGCCTCCTTTTGGAGTTGGGATGTCTTCTGGGAATACCATGCCTTGCCGTCCGAGCTTGTATAAAACGATGACATGGTTTCAAATGAGTTGGGAATAGCACCGGGAATGGCGCCGCCTATGACCGGAAGCCTGCAGGACAGGTCAAAGAAGGCGCCCCAGGCAAAGGATATGGCTTGCGGGAGTTCGCTGATGGAGACCCGGACGGGCGCGTCGGGAGCAAACGTAAGCCAGAATGTACCCTGTTCACATGTGAGCCGGACATTGACAGCATCCTCCGCTTCGGTGCCGGCGCTGTTTGCGAGGACAGCACGGAGCGTGAGGTCAAAATCACGGTAGTCTTCGATAAATTGCTGGATGGCGCGTAACTGCAGGAAATATTCCTGATAGCGGCTTTCCAGATCGGATACCGTAATGCCCGCCTGCATGGTACGGCCATCTACGGCGGAGGGGTGCATCTGTGTGTGGGACACCTCGGAGCAGACGCGCAGGCCCGTTGACCTGTCCGTGTAGTCTAAATTCGATTGGAATGTGTAGAAATAAGGATCTCTCATTCTGCGTACCTCACAAATCAGCGTTCGGGACTTTCAGGAATAGACGGCTGTTCTCCTCTTGCGATGCCTTCGAAGGTCTTCTGCGCCTTCGCAATGATGTCCGACAGGTTGCTCCGCAATTCGCCGTTCCGGGCTCTCTGGAGCCATTCCCTGCCGGCAGCGCCGTCATGGAAGGCGGCACGGCCTGCAAAGCGGCGGTAACCATCCAAATCGTGGGGCGAAAGCTCTTTTACCTTGGAGAAGAAAGCGCCCCATGCATAGGCATAGGCATTCTGGAATTCGGTAAGGGGAATATTCTCGATACAGTCGCTCATGTCTGCCGTTGGCTGAAGCGAAAAGGAGCCGTTGTCAGAGCAGAGACGAGACGCGAAGACCGTCTCACGGTCCGCTTCATCCCAGCCGACAGCCTCTACTTCGAGGTGGAGGTCAAAGTCCTTTTCAAGCGCTGCCAGACTCTGTAAGGCATTCATCTGCGCGAGATAGTCCTCGCTTGCGTAGGCAATGTCAAACTCGGTGGATTCCTGGGAGGAGGCGGGATATTGCGTGTGGCCTGCTGTGGAGCAGACGTCCAGGCCGAAGGTTGCATCCTTGAAGTAAAGACGGGACTCGAACTGGTAGTGATGCGCGTTGACGTGGGGCTCTGCGGAAGAGAGATCGACAGAATCGTAAGCGGCTGCCGGTATCACGGTATCGTCCCAGCGGTCCTTTCTCGCCAGGAAGCGGGAGACAAGCTCATCCACCGACAGGTCTACGGTCGCCTCAGCGTCCGTTGGCTCGAAGCCGCTTTCATACAGCTCAAACCAGCAGGTGTCCTCTTCCGGGTCGAAGCGGTCAAAACGGCGTTCCGGGAGGCCTACTTGACTGGGGATGAAATTGTCCCTGTCAAGGCAGTCCAGAATGGCCTTGGTCTGTTCATCAGTCAGCAGGCCGCGGACGATACACTCGTTCGGCACCTTGTAGTTGCTGACGTCACGGTAAAGGTAAGAGATCTTGGTGTTCACAGTGCTTCCCTCCTGATCGCTTAGAGGAAAAGACCGTCGTCTGCCTTCTCCTCGGTATTCTTCTGCTCTGTGGTTCGAGCGGGTTCCTTGCGCTCCGGCGCGGGACCGGCCTGGGCGTCGCGTTTCTTCTCCGCCTGGGCGATGATGTAGTCCACGCTCTTGGTGTCCAGCTTGATGTCTTCCATCTCGTAGTGGTCCTGACCGTAGAAGTTGGACTTTACGAAATGCTCAAATTCACGGGCACGGGCTTCACGTTCGTCGGTGTCCATGATGAACTCGAAGCCGGAAAATTCAGAATACGAAATGGAGGGGTCTGCCACGCCCCAGGGCGTGTTGCCCTCGTTGTCGATGGCATATTTCATGGCAATGAGGTTTGCAAGGCCGTTGACCTTGGACTGCTCCACCTCGCCCTCGTAGTCGGGAACGTGCAGGTCCATCGTCGGGAAGTCCATGAGGTCATCGAAGGTCATGCCTTCCACGAAGTCGTCCACGTCCAGGACCATGGGGCCGCGCAGGCCGTCACAGGCGGCCATGACGCGGGTCTCAAAATCAGGGGTGAGAGCACGCTCGTAGGTGGCGACCGGCTTGCCGGCTTTATAGAGGGTATAATCTGCAGAGGTCAGGCGGATGAAGTTGGAGGCGTTGTCGCGGGAAACGATATAAAGCTCGCGCTCCGCCTCCTCGATGCACATCCGGATCTTGTTGTGCCCTTCCAGGTGGTATTCCACCTGCTTGCGGTACTTGGCGCCGTTGGCGCCGGTCAGGTCCCAGCTCATGTAGCCGAGTGCCTTGTTCGCCTTGGCGCGGTCCTTCTGGTCGTAGACTACGAGGTTTTTATCGCCGCGGTTCAGCACGGTGAATAAAAGTCCCTGTTCACGGGCATAATGCCTGAATAGCGCCGTTTCTACAGCATCCAGACCGTTGATCGTGCGGACATTATCCGGCGCCATGTTGGAGAAGTAGAGGTCGGGCTGCAGTTCCTGTACCTGCCCGCGGTGGGCGAACAGGGCTGTTCTGGCGGCTTCTACCTCCTTCTGATCGCGTTCCAGAAATACATACATGGTCGCGTCATCGTCCTTGCTGGTCATCTTCGTATACACGACATGCTGCTTTCGCAGAAGCTCATCAAAATCCTTTGCGTCGCTGTCTGCGATGCGGATGGTGCGGGACTTCATGCCGAGAGTGCGGATCAGCTCGTTCATGGACGGGACGGAGATCTCGCCCTTCAGGTTACGAAGCTGCTCCATCTGGTTTTTGGCTTTGCGCTTCTGTGTGATCTTGTTCAGCGCATTCTCTGTCATTGCGCCGATGCCGCGTGCCGTCTGTTCGCCGACGGTCAGCGCCACGCCTGCGGCGCGGGGGGCTTGATCTAACAATAGGTCTGCGACCTTCTCAGGAATGTCCTCGGTGTAAGCCATGATAGTTCCTCCTTTGTCGGTGTTCTATACGGTCAGATAATTTTGAAAACATTATACCGCAACTGAAACCGGATTGCAATATATTATTTCTATTGGGAAAGGATAAAAGTATAAAAAAAGATCCTTACGGTTCTATGCTGTTGGAGAGTCCGCCTAAAGTGCGGGTCAGAAAATCGGTGAGGCCTTGACTGGGTTCAAACGATAGGAGTTGGAAAGAGTGGAAGTACAGAAAAAGGGTCAGCACGGCTATGCCAATGCCTATAGGGAGCCTGGTCAGCTTCCTGGTCTTGTCCTCAAGGGGACAGAGCAGAGCGCCGTCCTTGTCCTTCTGAATGCCCATAAAGAGCTGCAGAAGGTCTACAAGCCATCCGGCAAGGAAAAGACCACACGTAAGCAGGTACACGATACCCGTGAACCACCGGCCCATGGCGAAGCGGTGGAGGCCGAATACGCCGCCGTACAGGCATAGGTTGAAGATGCGCTCAGGATCGCGCTGAGAGGCGCGGCGAAAGGTCTGCCCGTGCAGGAGATACAGCGTGCCGGCAGCGTCGCGGTAATAGCCGCGCTGCAGAGCGTCAGCGTGGATCAGATTGTCCTTCATGCGCTCTATGGCAGCGTCTGTATAGACCGGCTGCGTCTGATACATCCTGCCGTATATCTCCTCAAGCAGCGTGTCCTCATCACTGACATCTGAAAAAGCTCCGCTGTACGGGTCATAGTGACCGAGACCCTCTGCGTACAGGTATACACGTGCCGCGCCCAGCAGTTCACGCAAATACGTGTACAGAGCCTTCACATTCGCGTCCTTCGGCAATACGGCATAGACGGCACAGGGACCAAGATATACAGAGAGTATATTGCCGGGTCGGGTGGCGACGTCGCTGAGAAGAAAACCACCGTCCTCCAAAACCTCCCAACTGCAGCTCACATAGTCCATGCAAAAGACCTCCCTTCCTGATTTGTGAAAATTCGTTCGCATGTCATCAAGAATACTATAGCGGAAAACGCCAGCATTTGACAAGCCCTAATTTTCTGTATGCCGAAATATCTTTGCCGGGTACCGGCAGATCCGACGGCCTGTATTCAGCCCGGAAAAAGACCCTCTGAAATTTTATTTCGGATGTAAACCGATACTGGAGCGAAAAGTGAAAATCCTTTATTTGCAAGGGTTCCGAGCCTTTAACGGATGTAAACCGATACTAACTATTACAGAGGAGAGAGGCGGACGAGAGAGCTCCGTATACAAGGCTTGAATAATTATACGGGCATAGCTGAAAAAAGAACCCAGGCCGTTATGCTGGCAAGGGGCTGCAGGGAGATGCTGGCGGTTAGTGGCGATAATTCTGCAAGATGCCTTGCAAAACAGGTTGTTTCCGAACGGGTACAATGCCTTTCTCCTTTCCGTTTGGAAAGAATGATGGCGGGGGTATGCAGGACCATGAAGAGTAAGAACAATGTGCCTAAGCTTCATGATGTGGGAGGAGGAGATCTGTCGGCAGGTGATTGCTTCTCCCCCCCCTCCCTGTTGCTGGTGCTGATGTGCCGGGAGGGCGGTGCCCGCCAGAGGGATGTAGTGTATGTGTGTCTTATGCGTATGCGGTATACGTACCTATAATGTATACATATAATCCAAACCCTTTAGGGAGTAAGGCTTGAGGAGATCTTACCTCTCTTTCCGGTTCCCTTCCTGTGTGGGGGTGGGCGGCTCCCTCTTCCCTTCCGCGCCCTGGATCTGAGTAGTCAGGTCCTTCTTGCGGGGGATGGGCTGGAGCTCGTCGTCGAAGACGCTGAGTGTTTCCCCGTCAGGGAACTTGACGCGCCACATCATCTCCCCGATGGCGAGGGGCTCATAGTGCAGCTTGGGTTCTACCTGCTCCAGAACGGTACAGGTCTTGCCATTGAAGTGGTTGGCTGTCTTGGGAAGGTCTGTGGCGTCTGTTTGGAAGGTGAACGTGCGGCCGACGCGCTGCTGCTCGGGGTCCTTCTCGACGGTCAGGGTGAAGGCGGTGCCGTCATGGGCCGTGAAGGTGTAGCTGCCGTCCAGGGTGTCTCTCTGCATGAGCATAGGCTCGGCGTAGGGTTCGCCCTTGTACATGAGTTCCAGCTGGAGCTGGCTGCGGCCCTCAAGGATCAGGACGGTCAGGATGGCCTCGATGTCCTTTGTGAAGTCGAACCAGACCTGCGGGTCGTCTCCGATGGCGCCGTACTGGTCTGCAATGTCCGTCATGTCATGGGTGAGGCAGTAGTTCAGCATGTCCACCTTCTCAGGCGGCAGCTTCAATACGCCCTCTGTGGCCAAAGGTTCGCGGGACGGCTGCTGCGGTGCGATTGAGTCATCCTGAGCGAAGGACCAGGTGTCTACATACATGCCGCTGTCATGGAGCCATTTCAGTTCACGTGAGACAGCGTCTCCCAAGGACTCTTCGTCGTTCATGTGCTCGATCAGGGTCTCTTTGTCGATGGACAGGACCACATGGACCTTGTCGGTGCCGGCCTCACGTTCGGCTTCGCTCTGCCGGTAAAGGTCTTGGCGGAGATCCCCGAAGCTTTCAGCAGCAGCGAGGAGGTCTGCTTTGTCCTCCTTATCCGTGGTGTATTTTGCTTCCTCCAGCTTATCGTCCTGGGCGTCCACAAGAGCCTCCAGGAGCGTGCTCAGCTGGTCTTCTGTAAGGTTGATATACATAGCTGTGTGCCTCCTTTACTTAGTGAGGTCGTTTCTGGCCAGGGTCGTGGGCGGCTGAGTGCCTGCCCTCTCCCCTGCTGCCTTCATCTGAGACTCCAGGTCCGGCTTGCGCTGCTCCTGACGCTGAAGACATGTCTGGAGTGCTATCTCAAAGGCGGCTGCCTCGCGGTCGCTGGAGATGAAGTCCTGACGGGCCTTGACAAAATCCTGGACCAGACACTTATACCAGGGGTCTGATTTCACTTTTTCATCGAAGGCGGATCGGGCCGTGGCCGACTCTTTGCCGTAGAGTTCCGGATTGTCATAGAGGCGGCCATAGGTCTCAACAAACTGGTGCAGGAGTTGATCCATGTCCGGACGGTTCTCCTTGATAGGATACGTGACGCCCTCCGGCGTGATGCACTCATGGCAAACGCTCCAAAATGCGTCTCCGTCCTTATAAAGCGGGAGAACCTTGTCCTGGAATTGCTTTTCAGTATAGATGCTGGAACAGTTCACGAGACCGGGTGTTTTGTCCGGGTGTTCACGGCGGAACAGCGCCACAGCCTGATTGCGATCCGCAGCGTGGATTTCGGTCCAGCCGCCTTGGAACGGGA
>ERZ780168.1658-NODE-1658-length-22053-cov-3.182198_pt1 | contig 22053 bp, 19 predicted proteins | sample MGYA00510981_ERZ780168 | MGnify/ENA primary metagenome ERZ780168 (study PRJEB29588, sample SAMEA2158769) | human gut metagenome | biome: human gut; feature: human-associated habitat; material: faeces | place: Denmark | collected 2008/2010 ...
AATGGCACCATTTCTAAAAAGTGCGTAAAGCAAGCCACTGCTCAAAATGGCAGTGTTAGCAAACGTGCAAATGAGATTGGTGTCATCAAACGCCATCTTCCGGGTTGCGAGAAAAATGTCCTTTGCATCGGCATCAAGAACAAAGAAGCAAAGTTTAGCAATCGCACAAGACCGGAAGGCTGGCTCACACCCACCGCAAATCAGTTGCTGCAGACCCACGTCAATTTGGTAAAGAAAATTCAAAAGTTTCTTCCCATCAGTGATGTCGTGCTTGAAGTCAACAAATTTGCGTTTATGCGGCTGGATAACCCTAATGTTCAGAAATGGCAATATCAACAAGGCCCGCTCTATCAAAAAGCAAGTCTTGAAGAAGCCGTCTCTGAAATGCAGGAGCACCATTGCCTGTTTTGCAAAAACACGATTGACCATTACCACCATGTGGTGCCTCAACATAAAAATGGCAGCAATACCATTGGCAACATCGTTGGCTTATGCGCAAAGCATCACGACCTTGTACATAAGGATACCTCATGGCAAGAGAAACTCGCCAAAAAGAAAACAGGGCTCAATAAAAGATACGGTGCGCTAAGTGTATTGAATCAAATCATACCGGCACTGACGAAAGAGTTGAGTTCTCTTTTCCCGAAACATTTCTTTGCGACCAATGGCAAAAGTACCTACGACTATCGTGCAGCGCACGGCGTTAGTAAAGACCACTGGCTTGATGCTTATTGTATTGCTGGTTCCGTTTTACCGAATGATGCTTGCGATAACAATATAAACAACCGCGTACCATATGAGCTTAAACAATTTCGCCGTCACGATAGAAGAGCACTGCACAAAGAAAATATGAGCCGCGTGTACACGCTCAATGGCAAGTCAGTTGCTACAAATCGGCATAAAGCCATTAAACAGACCACCGACAGTTTGGAAGAGTTCCGTCAACGCCAACCTAATGATGTTTGCAAACTCAAGGTAAAAGAACATCATCCGGAATACCGAAATCCAAAACGCAACTTTCCCGGCTGTGTGTTTCTTGTTGGCAAGCATACTCATGTGATGCAAGGAACCAGCGGTTCACACAACGGTAAAGCAGATGGATATTACGACACAAACGGCAACTCGTATTCATCTGGTAAATGTAAATTTGTTGTCAAAAACGAAGGGATTGTATTTACATGAATTAGTTGACCACCAATTTCCGTAAGGAATCCCACCAAAAATAATAAATACCCATTAAAAATAAAGAGCCTCGTACACCAGATAAACTGGATTGTACGGGGCTCTTTTTGTTTGTCGAATTACTTGCTTTGCTCTTCTTTGGCTTTTTCCTCGTTCTGAAGATTCTGCGCAAAAGCGGTGAGAACTTGCGAGCAGCGGCGTCTTACCATAGCAGAGGAAGGGCCTTCTTGATTAAGATTGGCGATATCTGCGGCAGCGTTATAAATGATATGTGGGCCGAGAGCTTCGATGGAAGCACCAATTTGCATGTAATCGGCGAATCTCTCTGCTCTGTTTTTTTCACTCTGAATGTTGATGAGTTCTGAAATGTCGTAGTGGAAAACATAGCAGAACGCCAACACCAACTCGAGCGGCATCTGCTTTGTGCCTTCCCGAATGTGCTGGATGGTTTTATAAGAGCATGTAGAGCCTAGAAGCGTGTTGTAGAATGTCGTAACATTTAGCCCTGACGCGATTCTCTGAGCTTCCATTACAGACAATATCTGTTTCTGAGTTTCTTTGTTCCACGAATCAAGCGGCATCCGAATTTGATTTGCGTATTGAACAACGTTATCCATGGAAATGTCTATATCTTGATTTGTCAAACTCATGCACCTCCTGACAGTATTTCATGGGAGCATACCCCTATATACAGTATATCACAAAGTTGTATGAAACGCAATTTAATTCAATAGTATCAACAGTTTTGTGACCGCTGTCCATCATATTGCAACGTTCGGAATTTTGCTAGACAACAAGTTGTACATATAATGTGCTCAAAATTTGGATGCACACTATATATTGTGGTCAGATATGCATTTTTCTATTGCAAACCACTATATATTGTGGTATAATGCAAATATGATACAAGATATAGTGTCCGGGACATTAAAAAGTATTCTTGCGCGTCTGTGCGAATTGGCTATCATTTGAGGTAGTATCCTGTTAAAGATAGCGAGGAACAATGCTTTGAGCTAAGCCTGAACGTCGAAGACAAATCATGGCGACAACGAAACCTGAAATAATAACAATCATTTGAGTCGAGGAAGTGCGTTTATGATATCAAGTAAAAGACCTATCGTTGTATACATTGAACAGGCAAGAATCCCGGACGAGACAACAAGCATCACGAGAAGCGAAGTGCCCATCACCGGCGATATCGTGGTCCACCATCGTATTCAGAACGGAGCCAATAACAAAGCTATGGGTGATGGCTTTTTGAAAGAATTGTATGACGTCCTTAATGGAGCGGTCGGCGAGAACCTGAGATTTGAAGATGGGGCTTCTGTTTTTGTCTATACTTCCTGTGCAAGAAGCATTGAGAATTATGAGAATTTTGAACGAAATATTCAGTTTGGGTCCGATTTACCAGTACATAGTTACCGAGCGTGCCAGAAAATCTTCAATCTTTGCAAAGAAAATCATTATGATTTGCATATGTCTGAAAATACAATGCTTGGTGAAACCATCAAAAGCGACGCGAGAGCTGAGCTTTTGAATGTTTTGAGGAAAACAGGGGAGAGGGGGAAAATGAATGATGGCACTGGAAAATAATCTGGTTGTGGATTCGGATGCTGAACTGAAAGCTTTCTTGAGTTCCATCCTGTCCTCGGAGGGAATTGTTGTGAACATCAATCGAACTTTTATTGCCTACAACAACGGCACGAACCGCAATAGGGTGTTTGCCCGATGCGCGAACCGGATGGCGCAAAAAGGAACCGACGAAAAATTCGTTGTCATTGCCTTGATGTGCTATCCGGCATTGAACTGGATTCTCAAAGCACGAGATATCGATGCTATGATTGAACAGCTCCATGATATGGATACGGACGGTTCAGTCCGTAACATCTCGGAGATTCAGTCACTGTTGGAAAACAGCACAGGTTACGTAAAGCCTCGTTTACATCTGGAAATGCGTAAACTTTTCTTTGCGAGATGCCAACAGCTGGTGGATGCAGTTGATGATGCAATGAATCGGGCGGTATTCCGGAGTGCTCAGCCTTGCAAGCCAGCCCGCATTTCACTGGCAATGGCAATGCTTCGTGGCTCTATTTTGGACAGCGACCCGGTATCTGCCGTTATGATTCGGAATAACTTTGATGGAATCATCGAAGATATTGCGAAAGTCGGTGGCGAAGCCATCAAGGAACTGGTTCTCCAGTTGGCTCCCAATGAGGGAGTTGTCCAGGGCGCTGAAGCTGCTTATCTCTATCACAACACAGAGGTACTGCTTCGTGAATATTCCCGTATCACGCATCCGTCAAGCGTTGACGGAAACAGTACCCTGCGCTTGATTGCAACTGCTGGCAATCAGTTGGATGCATCTGACCATAAATCGGATGCACGCTATGCTCAGGCACAGATTCTTTTGCAGTATGCAAAGTTGATTGGCGGCGCAATCGAGCTGCTGAAACAGTTCCCGGACGGTGACTCGAAACTCTACGATGTGCTGATGCTCGTCGTCAATGAGAAGTATGGCCCGAACGGAACCGATGAAGCAACTCTTGCCAAACAAGTAGGAATCAACAGTTCTTACTTTTGCGAAAAGAAACATCGCGCATATACCGCACTCTCTGCTCTTTTGTGGGGATGCGATATTGAGTCTTTGCTATCTTTGCTTAGCAAGGATTAGTTTTCTGTTACCCAAAATCGAGACTGGAGTTTCGACTAATCGGATTTCAGCTTGGTTTGGTAGATAACCCATAAGTATGTATTAACCTCGTGTCCCATCATCAGGGATATGGGGTCGATAAAACACACGTAAAATCGAGACTGTAATTTCGACTAATGGCAGGAGGTTAGCGAAAATGGCAAGCAACAATGGTTATCTTACACACTGCCGCATCTGCGGTACACCGATTTTCAGCCTGGGGAACCGTCAATTTTGCTCTGCGTGCTACGCTCAGAACCGGCGCAATGCAGCACATCGCAGCAATGCGGAAGCCAAAATGAGAAGAGAACAGGCAAAGCGCGAGGAGGAAAAAATGAAAGCATCTAATAAAACTGTTACGAGCGCACAGGAATTGGCTATGAGAGCAAAGCTCTCTGAAATGGGTGGTATCTCTTACGGGGAACTGTCTTTGTGGGAAATGTCTCACGGCCTGGAATTCTCTGCGTGGGAACACGAATGGGAAAAGCTCAACGGTGGCACGAATTCTGACGGCACCAAGTTCCCGGACCATCTGCCGGAAGGGTTCCCGAAACGCCGTGTTCCGCCGGAGCATCCTTGGGTCCATTCGACTGCCTGCCATGGCTAATCACCGGAAAAAGTATAAACGGTCTGAGGATTACCGAAACCGGTATATCTTGAATCATCCCGGAACTTTTGGAAAGTTCTACATGTGCCCGTATTGTGGACGCATTATGACGCGCAATTCGATGCAGGTTGACCATATCATTTCCATCAATCTGGCTAACGAGCATCGGGCGTACCGAATCCTTGTTCCGAACGATGACATCAACAATATCCGAAATCTAACGGCTTCTTGCCCTGAATGCAATAACAGGAAATCTGATTCGGGCGGCGGCTGGATATTCCTTGGCCGATTCGGCAAGTACATCTTTATTTTGATTTGGGCAATTCTTCTTTTGTCTTGCTTAGCTTTTGTCCTATGCTGCATGTCTGGGACTCTTAAACGTGGCTTTTTGATTCCATATGTTGCAGATATTGCAAATGTTTTGCTGCACTGGATTTCCGACACGATTGCTCAAATGTTTCGATTTAATACATAACACCACACAAAAACCGAAAGGAGATATTTGTTCATGGAACCGAATTCGACTCTGGGCGAGCCTATTGGCGTTGTCCACGTTACTATCAACGGCCAGAAAGTTCCGGCCAATGTCTATGCCGACCGCACCTGCATCATGCCGGATGGCACGATTCGAAAGGTCAAACAGGAGGTGGTCGATGCACTGCTTGCAAAGAAACGTGCGGCAGAGATTCCGGCTCAGACTCCTGCACAACAGGCCCCCGCTGCTCAGCCTTTTATTACCCGCGTTCAGTCTCAGCCTGTTGTTCAGCCCGTGCAGCCTGCCGCACCTCAGCCCGCTGTTCAGACTCCGCAGACCACGATGCAGTATGGCGTTTCTTCTCATGGCGTCTCTCCTGCACAAGCTCCTGGATATCAAGTGCCTGTAACGGGTTCTGTTGAACAGCCTTCCCAAGCGACTGCATCCGTTCCCTATATTCCTGACCTCAATGAACTTCCGGACCAGATGACGGCCACTCGCCAGACAATGGTGGCTCAGGAATTGATGCAGCAGGAAGCAAACGAAGCGGCCAAGAAGCGTTTCGGGCTTGGCAAGGGCAAAAAGGAAAAGCCTGCAAGCGGCGTTCACCACGCCGCACCGGCACCGACTCAAGCCACCGCAGAGCCTGCTCGGCCTTCGCAAAAGAAAAAGAGCAGCAAGGTCATTGCAGCAATTCTGGCAGTTGTCATCGTTGGCGGTGTGGCTGGCTATGCTTTCGTACCGTCCGTCTATGATGGTGTAAACGGAGTTCTCACTGCTGTAACCGGACATCAGGTTGGCGTACCTCCCGTATCTGAAAATTCCAATAGTGATGATGTCGTTACGCCTCAGCCCACTGTTAATCAGCCTGCATCGGGTAACACCGACACTGCAACGAAGGCTCTCGGCAATATCGACATGAGCGGCGATGTCACCATTGAATTTTACGCCAACGTTAAGACTGCAGATGGCAGAGAATATAAAGTTCCTCTGTCTACCGCAAACCTCACCGATGGCACTCTGACCTCGCTTCTTGATTCTGGCGGCTATCCGTTGACTCAGAATGCTCAGTAATTCGGTATCGGCATCCACTAACAACTCAAAAAGGAGGATAAGCGGGCTGATGCCGCTTCTTACCGACAAGTAAAGAATGCAGCATTAAAAAGCCCAGCCGATTTTGCGTCGGTTGGGCTTTCTCGCTTGAATGAAACATGAACAATATGATTAACTCGCAGAAAATCAAATACGCTCTCTGTGCTGCTGGCAGTGCAGCTCTTGGCCTTATCTTTGCACTGTATACACGAAGAATTGTGCTCATTGCTGCTGGATTTTTCGTGGCCGGGTATTTTGTCGTGGAATATCTGGGAGTTGTACAGAGGGCGAAAGACGGGAAATATGTCACGGTAAAGGCTTTGGCCGTCTCGGCTGACCAGCAGCGTGACATGACCGGCATTAAAGAGACTTGGCGGTTTGTCCCGGTAGATGAAGAGGGAAATCCGCTTCGTGACACAGCTTCCCACGACATCTTCCTCACCGTAAAGCAAAAGGACCGTGACTACCATATTGGTGGAACCTACAACATGCTGTTTTGCCTTGAAGACGATAAGGGAATGAACAACGAAACGCTCGTCAGTATCGAGCAGTGCTTTCCGGCTTCCTCGACCGCAAAAAAGGCACAGGAACCGGTTCAAGAGCAGACCGCAACGCAAGAAGTTGGCGCAAGCGTGAAGAAAGTGAACTTCCAGAACGTAACCAACAAACCCAAGCTGATTGTGCTGGATAATCGAAACCGTAAGCAGGACGGTGATACTGAATGAACTTTCCGATGATTGTTCTTTTATGCTTCGTGTGCTGTCTGTTCTCGTGCAGAGTAACGAAAGATAGAAGAACTCTGACGGGAATCGTGGTCATGGGTAGAACCTATAAGCGACGCAGTAAATCGCTGGAAGCGACGGCACTCGAAATCATTGTGACGGATACAGGAAACACTGCCCTTAAATTGGAAGTTCCGGGGTGCAAGGATTATGTTGCTTTGCGCCTGAACCGCCACGAAGTAAAAAAATTCAAGGAAGCTTTGATAGCGTGCGGGAACGAGCCGATGGTCGTGACTCTGTTTCAATATAAAGTCAACGGCAAGCACTGTTATATTCTTTATCATGAGCCCGGCAAGGAAGACTCGTACCCGAAATTTGACGGCGCAAAAGAAGATGAGCTGAAAACAAAATGCCGCACCGCTCGCAACATTGCCTTTGTGCTCTATGGCTTCTCTCTTATTCTGTATCCATTAGCGTGGTGGGTATCGGTAATCCTGATAGTAGCTGCTTCCGTCCTGATATACCTGAACATTCCCTTGCTGGATGATGAACTTTGGTTTGATTCCTGCGAATTCATTAAGCGTCCGAAACAGGTAAAAGGGAAGAACTCGGATTCTGATATAGTTGCTTCTCAGGCATCAATTATCCTTGAAGAGATTTCTGAAAAATATCAGGACAAAGGGAAATCGGACAAAGACTATGAACAGCATCAGGAAACATCTGCTAAACCGACTGAAAAAGAACCGACCAAGGATTCTAAGAAACCCGAAACATCCGCCCCGATTAACAACAACGAACCTGTAAACGTCAAGGTGAACATTCACACCGAAATCAATCCGGAACCCTTCGAAATCCTTGACGTTCTGGCAGATGAATCTGAACCTATCGTTCCTCCCGCCCCTAAATCTGCATCGACTCCCCAAAATGCAGATGCCGCTGAGTCTTTTGATTCTGCGGACATCTTTGAGCCAGAGCTGGAGCCTGAACCGAAGCCCGAAAAAGAGTCGGTCTTTGATTTGCCTGTGGATGATGACGATACGCGGGACCCCTTCGCTGAAGAAGACTCTGATTCCCCCGCTGGTCTTTCGTTTGACCCCAGTGGGGTTGACATGGACGATGATAAAAAGGACCCGTTTGCGGAGGATGACGGTAACGTGTTCAATCCTCCTGATGATGTGAATGAACATGAAGAGGAACCGGATATGGATATGATGGACTTCGATATCCCTGCTTCTTCTGAACCCGATACCGTTGACAGCCCCGCGATAGAGCAAAACCCGCCTATGCCGGATAAAGTTCCTGACCTGCCCGCAAAAGAGACAAATGCGTTCGGCACTCCCAAAGCAGTCGTGGCCGAGCCTAAAGCCAAACCTCACGAGCCTGCAAAACCCGTTGAGAGCCATCCGACTCAGCCCCGGCCCCAAAAGCCTGATGTTCCTCAGACACCAAAAGCTGAACCAAAAGCTGAACCGGTAGCACCAGCTCAGCGCCCAAAAGCAGACAGGGAAGCGGCTCTCGCAGGCTTTAACATTACTCGCAAGGTCGAACCTTCAAAAGAAGTGAAGAAGCCTAAGAAACCCATCACGGATAAGCGGACGAGCACTTCAAAATCAAGTCCCAAGGAGGATTCGGCAAAGGCACCTAAACAGAAGCAGCCATCCAAAGAGACTCCTGCAAAATCGCAAAAGAAACCGGCAAATGAAAAGCAGCAGAATTCTGACGAACCCAAAAAGGCCCAGCCGTTTGACCAGAGCTTCCGAAAGCGTGGCAGAGGCTCTTCCAAAAAGGCCCAGCAGAGCAATGGTCAAATCAGCTTTGAGGAACTTCATTGAGTGTCAAATTCGCCTGAATGCTTCGAAACTTGCGGAAATGTGCGAATCGCGAATAATGGAAAATGTTGAGCCGGTCTCCCATTTTCCAGCTCAATCGTATTATCCGTAAAATGGTCGCAAGTCAGAGGCAAGCAAAAAATGAAGACTCTCAAACAAATTGTTGCGCTGCTGCTTAGTATTGCTGCTTTGCTCGCATCTATCTTTTCTCTGATGGATGTCAAACGAAATGTTGAGCGAAATAAGCAGGCAGCAGATTGCGCAACACAGGCGATTCTTTCGGCTCAGTCATCTACGCTGTTGGAGCCGACACTTGATGTGGATGCCAGCCGCCTTGAACTTCTTTCTACTGAGGTCCGGAACACGGAATTAACTCCCGTCAATCAGACTCTTGATGTTCAGGCTTCTATTCAGAAAATCGATAACAAGCTGAAGAACATCCAGGAAGAAAAGGATTCCGAAAAAGAAAAAGAAGAAGAAGCAAAGGCCGAGCAGCAGGCAGAAGCGACACCGGCAGGTCCGAACTATAACGACGATAACGATTACCCGAACTTCTGCGGCCGATTGCATATCCCTGCAGCTGGGGTAGACGTTGCGCTTTATAACAACACGGACCAGGAAACCTGCAACCGTGAAGACAGCGCATGCGTTTTCCCGAAAGCACCGCAAGATGGCGGCAGCAATATCGTCGCGGATAACGAAATACCGGGCCTGACATCCGTGACAATCGGTTCGACCGCATATGTCATCACTCCGTCTGGCGAACAAATCAATTATATCTGTGTGGATGCCTGTGACGGCCACAACGATGTGACTGGTTTTGATGCTTTGCAGAAAAATGACGGAACGGTTGTTTGGGGTTCTGCGGACCTTATCGTATATACCTGCCTGAGCGATGCCTACAATGTTCGCATTGTCTGCTTCAACCGGGCTTGAGGAGGAAATGCAATGAGCAACGAAAAGAACAGCCAGAACAAGTCTGGCGAATTGAAGAAACCGCCCTATGTGACTCGGACGAATCAGCCCTGGACCACGGTTTTTGCGGAGGACCTGAACAAGAAGAAAGAAGAGGATACTCCCGCTGAAACCAAACTCGACCTTTCTCAGTTCGTGAAAGTTGAAAAGGTCCAGGACGATAAGTCCACTACCATTCCCGCTCCCGTGTCGGTAGCCAAGAAGGACAAGGCAGACACCGTGAATAACGGGAACGTTCAGAACGTAACGCCTATCCCCACACCGGAACATAAATTCCGTCCGAAGGACTCTTCTCAGCAGAGCAAGCCTTCCGATGAGTTTGAAACGAAACCCGTTATGGAAGCGGCTCCTGCCGCCACTGAGGAAAAGCCTGTCGCTAAACCCGAAAGCAATCAGCAGGATGATGACAGCGACTCTTTTGTCTCTCCTTCGTTTGGTGGATTCAAGAATCCGTATGCAGATGAAGAACTGGAAGAGAAACCGGAGAAAAAACCTGAAGCGAAAGATACCGAGAAAAAAACTGTTAAGCCTAAAGTGGCTGTTAAGTCCCACAAAGGCGGCAATGTCATTCTGGGTGTCAGCTGTGTAGTTCTTGCCGCATCCGTGGTCGTTATGGGCATGACGATTGCTGAAAGCCGTAAGAGTGATTCTATCGTTTATCCGTCTACTGGAAGTACTCTGAACATCTCGGCTGATGTTGCGACGACCGACACTAATTTTGAAAATCAGGAAGCCTTGACTCCTGTAGTATCTATGGCTTCGGATGGAAACACCTGGACGCTGAGTTCCTCGACTTTCCTGATTACTGATGGCGAATCCAAGGTAGCGGTCGCTGTAGACAGTGCAGACAGCATCAAGTACGATGGCGCGGCCTTGCAGTATGAGCGCAATGGAGTAACCTATCTTGTCCGTATGGTGAGCGACAGCTCTTATCTGGGCAATAGTACAATGACCGAACACGAAGACGGTGCCACTCATATGATTACCGGCATTGAAGGTATCGGGAACGGTAAAGTACTTGTTGTGATTGCTACATACGGTGCTACCGGCGATGAGAGCATCAACGATGCAGCAAATGAAGAAGTAACCGCTTTGCTGAGCAGTGCCGCACCTGCCAATGATGGTGCTTCCTTGCTGCTTGATAATGTGCCTGCCGATTTTGATGGACGCACTTTGAGTCTGACGAATGAGCGCGTTCTGGTCAAAGATGGCGATTCTGAGGTCGTGTTTGCACCTGCATCCTACAACGCTGATGATATTCAGTTCACGGATACCAAGCAGACACTTTCTGGTTTTACAGTTGCTCGCTCTGATTATGCTGACTCCGACAGCAGCAAGACCTATCTCGTGGAAGGCACTGACCGCAATTTCCTGGCCGTCACGAACAATGAAGATTTGCTGAACAGCATTCTGCAAGTCCAGTAAAAATAACATTTCAAAAATAGGAGAATACCAAATGAATAAACGTAAAACTTCTTTTATCCTTGCAACTGCTCTGGCTGCATCCATCATCATGTCTGGCTGTGCATCGACTGCTGTGTCCGGCAGTGACAGTTCTTCTACTGCCACTGAAGAATCTGCAACCGTCGAGACTGCGCTGGACATTGATTACAGTGCGGGTCTAAAAAAGGACGGTCACTATGCTGGTGTCAAGGCCAAGAATATTGTTACTCTTCCGGATGACTATGACCATATGACCTTTAAGACTGAAGACCTGCACATGGAAGACGGCGCTCTGGATTCCGCTTTGCAGCAGATTAAGCAGACTTACGGTGAACACACCACTGTGGACCGCGCGGCGCAGGAAGGCGATTGCGTGACGGTGGATTATACCGGCTCCTACAACGGCGATGAATTCCCGAACGGTTCTGCAAAGGATGCCGAAATCGTATTGGGTCAGGGATATTACGTAGATGGCTTTGAGAGCCAGATTGAAGGACATTTTGCCGGTGAGAAGTTCGATATCACTGTGACTTTCCCCGACAGCTACCCTGACACCACGGATTCCGAGGGCAACACTCTGAGCCTGGCTGGTCAGGATGTTCAGTTCCGCATCGAACTCAAGGATGTCTCTGAGCTGACCTTGACGGATGACTCTATCGTGAACTGCTTCGGCGATAACAAGTATTACACCGAGGATGGCACTCTGGTCAATTCCGTGGATACTTTCAAACAGTATTACAATGAGCTTTTGACCAAAGATGCTCTGGGCCTCGCCATCTATAACTATATGATGGATAACTCCGTTGTTTCCGAAATTCCTCAGAACCTTATTGATGACCAGCGTGATACTTACCGCAAGGAAATCGAAGCAAGTGCAGAGAACATGGGTAAGACCATGGACGAGTACCTGGAAACCACCGATTACGATACTGAGGATGCCTTGCTCGACAGCTACAATGACCGCATTGAAGAAAGCGTAAAGGCGTATCTGATTTTCCAGGCTGTGGCTGAAGCAGAGAAAATCAAGGTCACCGATGCCGATGTAAGCGATTATTTTGGTGATGATTCTTTGAGTGTCCAGCAGGCTCAGAAATACTACGGCGAAGAATATGTGAACCAGACGGTTCTGTACAACAAAGTAGGTGACTGGCTCACTGCTCACGCAACGATTGTGTGATTTCATCTCAAAAATGCTTGACGATATATGCGAACTCGATACAATGAATATTGTACGATAGATACCATCTACTAGGCGATATATGCGCTCGTACAATTCACAATCTCGTCGTAAGGCAGACTTCTCATTTGTTTGGGGAGCCTGCCTTTTTTATTTATTAACTGTCTTTTGAAAGGAGACAAAATCATGACTAACGTTAACATTTTCACCATCATCGGCCGTCTTACTGCTGATGCAGAAGAATTCACTATTGGCAACAACACATACGTTGGGTTTCGTGTTGCGGTAGACCGTGGACAGAATAAGGAGACTTCTTTTATCCCGGTTCGCGCTCCGAAGAAGTTTATCAGTGACAATCTGCGTGCAAAACTCGTCAAGGGCGCACCAGTGTTGGCCACTGGCCGCTTTGAATCCGGCTCCTATGATAAGGACGGACAGAAAAAGTACTATTCTTATCTGAGTGCCGCAACGATTCAAGCAGATGTCAGTGGCAACTTCTCCGAGGGCCTTCTGATGGGTAACCTGACCGCAGATGTTACGACCCGTTCTACTCAGAACGGAAATAACATTGCAAACTTTACGGTTGCCAGCAACCGTTCTTACCAGAAGGATGGGCAGTGGGTTGATGTTCCTTCCTTTGTGGCTGTCGCTGCCTCCGGTAAGCTTGCGGAATTTATTGCAAGTCATTTCCATAAAGGTGACCCTATCATGGTTGCCGGTACTTTGTCCAGCTATTCTCACAAGAATAAGGACGGTGAAAATCGTACGTTCTACACCGTATGGGCTGACAAAGCATCTTTTGCAAGTCGCGGCAAAGACACTACTCAGAACAGCACTCCTGCTCCTGCAGCAACTCCCGCTTCGGCTCCTGCTCCTTCTGCACCGACTTACGGTGAATATGGGGCAGATGAATTCGATGCGGTTGAAGAGGACGATTTGCCCTTCTAATCATCGATTCTAAGCCCCGTGAGCTGTGCTAACAGGCTATACGGGCGATTACACACTAATTCAAGTCGAGACTGGCATTTTTGCTGGTCTCGACTATTTTAATTTAATCGGAGGTAGAAAACTATGAATACGCAAAATATGTGGTGGACCGGCAAGACCTATGACTTGCTTGACCCTGCGCTGCCTGCCATTTTCCATGATGTTCAGCTAGGCATCGGAACGAGGTTTATTGATGACCCTACCGCTGCTAGTGTAAAGCAGGCCGGGGTATACCGGACCAATGGACACTGCGTACCGGGCAAAATAACTGCAGATTTCGCGAAGGCATTGTGCCGCGCTGAGATGATTGAGAATGGACGAAAAGTCGGTGCGTATTCTTGCAACAAAGATGGTCGTACAATGGCCGAGTGGGTAGATAACAATATCTACAAAGAATGTGAAACTGACCATTTGGGGAACACGCTATGCCTGATTTATGACAGAAGCACCGGCCAAATGTACGCATCTACTGGATTTAATGGTAATATTTTGGATGTTGCAAAGATTGGACTTGCTCCTTTCTTTTTGCTTCTCTGGGGTGATTTTCGAAATCGTGTTGACGGTTTTGAAGATATTTTCCAATCTTATGTTGCAGAAATCGACACCACAAAGAAGGTCAAATACGCCTGCGCTTTGGCCGGTACTGCGATGGACGCTATGCTGGAGCAAAACACAGAGCTCAAGGCCAAATATCCCAACAACGGCAACTTGAAAAATGTTACTCAAACCCTTGCCAAGAGCAAGAAGTTCCTTCCGGACATGGTTTGGGGCACTTTCCAGTTTATGAGCGACCAAAAAGGCTCCGGAACCAGCAAGTTCACGTTTAAGTCTGTCAAAGACTTTGTTGGCTATTTTGCTGATAACAATCGTATTCTCTCTGACGAGGAGAAGAGCCTGGTCCCACAGCTTGATGACGGATACATCCTTCCCGAAGAAGTTGTGACTTCCTGCTATCTCATTTCTAAAACACACGGCACCAAACGCCCTATGACCAACATCATGCTGCGTGGTGACCCGTCTGTTGGTAAGACTGCTGGTGCTCGTGCGATTGCTGCTGGTCTTGGTCTACCTTATACGTTCATTACCTGCAATGCTGGTACTGAAATGTATAACCTGATTGGCGACATGATGCCCATTGATTCTACTGATTCTGACGATAGTATCAATGAGGAACTGTTCAAGGACCTGCCGACCGCAACTGATATCAGTATGGACCCCGTGACAGCATATGAAGCTATTACTGGCGTTTCTAAGGCTGATGCCACTGAAACCGAATGCATGACCGAGCTGTTCCGCAAGCAGATGAAGCTTTGCTCTGAGGCTTGCGGCCAGGGCTTCCGCTATGTTGAGAGCCCTCTGGTTCGCGCTATCCGCAATGGTTGGGTCTGTGAGCTGCAGGAGCCTTCTCTGATTACGCGTCCGTCCGTCATGCCCGGTTTGAATGGCCTTTTGGATGAAACTGGCTGCGTCGTATTGCCGACAGGTGAGATGCTGCATCGGCATCCTGACTGCATCATCATCTCCACGTTGAATGTTGACCTGGAAGGCTGCCGTCCGCTGAACCAGTCGTTCATCGACCGCCACCATCTAATCGTTGACATGAAATGCCCGAATGATGCGGTTATCAGCAAACGTATCAAGGGTATGACCGGCTGTGGAAATGATGTCCCGCTGCAGACGATGGTAGATTGCGTTCACCAAATTGCCAAGAAATGCCAGACCTGTGGCGCTACAGATGGCAATGTAAACTCGATGCGCTCTCTCGCGAACTGGGTTCAGGCCGGTATGCTGATTGGCGATTATGCTAAAGCTGCCGAATGGACCGTTGTGAGCGGTGCAACATCTGACCCGCAGACTCGTGAAGAGCTCATGGGAGTTGTTGCAAACTACAGCTTCGCCTAAATAACAATAAAGCCCTGACCTTTCTGGTTGGGGCTTTTTCTTTTGCATTTTTTGTTTAGTTTCAAAAATAACGAAAAGGGGACTATTTTGCGTTCGATTCGCAACTTCGCTAAATCTCCGTTTAGCGAAATATAGGGGAGACTTTTAGCTTTTGGAATCTTTACAGGCATCCTGCGATGCAACTTGCCGCAAGCCATACAATTCATCCAGAACTCGCATACCTGTTGGTGTAAATTCATTTCTTACAAAAAAGCAAACAGCGAATGCTCATTCCAAGCGTTTTCTTGGTTGTGCATCCGCTGCATGTTTAGAAATCCTTGTGAATCTGCTTTTTCAGAAGTTCAGTATTTAGGAGCAGCCCATGGATTGCGTAACGATACGATAGAATCTTTTCGCTGTCATAGGTTCCGAATACATCCTGTGCATAAACAACTCTATTCAGCTGGCTTACTTCATCCTCGGTCAAGTACAACGAGACCTGTTTGTTTTTCGTTAACTTTGTTCCTCGTCTACCTTCGTTGGTCGGCATGAAGGATATGATTTCATCAATCTCTGGTAAGAGATAGTACGATTCATCCAGACCCCCGGTAGCTACCAGCTCGTCGTATTCAGCAGAACCTTTAGAGATGATGTACTTCTCCCCTACTCTGCTGACCTTTTGAAGTTCACTTCTAACCAATCGGTTTGTCAGTGTTCCCAAGCGACTTCCTTCGTACCACGCCCGAACTTCGAGTATTTCCGCAAAGTCTGAACGGAACCGCACTGAAATCGTACTTTTTTCACTATTCATTTAGGTTTCCCTTAATCAATCCACGGCTTTGATTTTTTCTTTCAGCTTTGTAGCCATCTCAATCACTTCTTCGAGTGCTGCAATGTCGGAATCTCTCGATTCCTGTGAAACATGGCGCAATGCTTTTTCATAGCTCTTGTTTGAATAGACTCGCTGCAACTTCTTGATGATTGTCGGAGTGGTTTTTAATACGGCACTTACACTGATATCTGCCGCTTCCCTCTCCTTCTTGGCAACGTCCTTGGTAGCATCCTTTTGGGCATCATACTCAAAATCTGCTACTTCTTCCGGGATGTTGCACTCTTTGATAATCCCAAACTCTTCGGCTTTCTTTTTGAGCTCCTGTAATTCACTGTCAAAATACTCGATGGATTTCTTATAGGTTTCTTCGTGCTCTGCTCTGGTACGCTGCTGCAAGGCACTGAACAGGTATTCCCGGAACGTATCGTGAAGCGTATCGCGCATCACTTCGATGTGGTTCTTCCCTGCTTCTTCCCCGGTATCGCCGTGACAATCCACTGCATTGAGCTCTTGATACTTTTGACCAATCTCTTCCTGCTTCTCATCATCGAATCGCAGATAGCTTTCACACTCGCTTCGGCTCAGGAATTTTGCGTCGAGAAGCTCTTTCAGGCTCCCCTTCAGTTTATCTTCGAGCCGTGCATCTCTGTCGATGGTTTTCGGGTTTACAGAACTCACGCTCTTGATTGCTTTCAGAGCGTCTACCCTATTCATATTATAGGGTTCTTTCTGGAGACATTCGATAAAATCTGATACAGCCTTTCTGCGAACTGCCTCATCATTTAGGCCACCACGCACCTGCAGGTTTGCGCTGTAAAGCAATACCTTCTTTTCGTTATCGGAAAGCTCTGTCGTAATGACATTGCAGTTCCGAACAATCTGCCAGGACGTATCCCCTTCTTCAACAAGCAGCTTGAGAGCTCGATATCTTCTTTCACCGGAAAGAAGAACATAGACCTCTCTCCCCTCTTCTGTGGATGGGAACATGACCAGGTTATGCAACAGGCCGTTGCGCTTGATGTCATCCGCAAGAATCCGAATATCTTCATCGTCATCTATTTCACGGAATATTTCATTATCAGGGTTTGTTCGGATATTAAAGAGGGATATGTCGCGGCTCTCGTATTCTATCTTGTGCTTTGCATTGAGTAAGTCGTTATAAAATGCACCGGCGTTATTGTTATTTACTTTCTTCAAAGCTTCAATATTAGGCAACTTGGGTGTGGTTACAGGCCCCTTCTTCTTTGTCAATGCCATTTTACTTCACCTCCAGCTTTGCCAAACGCTTCATCAATTCTTTATAAACCTGCTGATATGCAATTGAAACAGGCTGCTTTGCTGCATAGAAACACACTGGCTGATAATTAGTAACAGACATACCGACACTGATGCTGTTCGGGATTTCATGCTCAAACAGAGCAGGGCCCAAAACATCCTGACACTGTGTGCGAATCAGCCTTGCAGCTTTCGCCTTTTTATTCACCGCTGTCAAGAGAACACCCACGCCTTTGATTCGGCTCCCTGGTGCATTGCACAGCTCATTGCACAGTGCGAACGTTCTGAAAGCAGACCCACGGGAGTTTGCATCACACATCATGGGAATCAGAATATAATCGGCTGCACTAATTGCATTGGTAAGCAGCAATGAGTCACGGGTCGGCTGCGTATCGATAATTATGTAGTCATAATCGTCCAACACCTGCTCCAAGAAATAAAACAGGAAGTCCGACATCTTATCAATGCGTTTCATGGCTCCACTTTTGGCCAGGATATTCGCATCATCAAACAAGTCAGCTAATCTCTGATTGATTTTCGGCGTTTGAGCACTTCCGGGAATCATATCCACATTATCACCATACTCGGTCGGGACAATGAAATCGCGGGTTTTCGTATATCGGAAGCCGCTGAACATATCATAGAGTGCGTGTCCTTCATACAGACCCTCTGTGATTTCACCTTTCCCATCACTGAGAGCACTGGTCAAATTGCCTTGGGGGTCTGTGTCAATGCACAGCACTTTCTTTCCATCTTCCCCCATCAGATATGCTAGGTTCGAAGCGGTGACGGTCTTCCCTGTTCCGCCCTTTTCAATCGCGACTGTGATGACTTTCGCTGGCATGTTACGCACCTCATTACTCAAGAGTTGAGTTACTCGAGTACCTGTTATTGTAATTTTAGTCTTAACGTGGTGCTTGACCTGACAGCGTGATTTTTGTCTTGTAAGGCTCAATTACGAGCTCTGCTTGAATATACAAATCGCACAAAATGTCAACACCCACAATTTCAATAACTCAATTATAACATGCTTTAGCTAAATGTCAACGCGAACTTTGGAGACTGCTTCTTTTGATATTCTATACAACCCGTCAAGAACTCACATCCCTGTTGGTATAAATCCAATCTTAATTGTTAGAGCCTTGTTGCCGCTGCTTTTGGCAGTGGACAGAGTACTATTCATTCCCTGTCTGGAACGCACGTTCCTGTTGGTGTGATTTCGATTTTTACAGGTTCACTATACTACCGAACCTCTGATACATATGAGACCTCGCGTACCTGTTAGTGTACGACCTGGGTTGGCATCTCATAACATTGCAAATGAAAGTTTCTCTCTGGTCCAGAACTTAAATTCCTGTTGGTGTAAATTCATTTCTGATGTTTGGCAAACAAAAAAAGCCCACCAAATGGTGGGCCCTATTTCATTCGTTTGTGTCCTCATCGAACACTGTAGTAAAATCAATCAGCTTGTTCAGGCCATTCTCATGAGCATTGATTGCCCGTTCACCCAACGCGATTGTGGTTGCCGAGCTTTCAATCAAATCATTGAAGATGACTTTGCGGTAATAGTTGGCGGTCTTTGTTCCGCCGTCTGCTTCCAGCAAGGATTTGTACCTCGTGGCAATGCCGAACGTCCAGGTCTTTAACCCGTTGTTATCCTTAATGATTCGGTTCAGAGCGTTAAAAGCTTCTTTGTTATGTTCAGGATTTCGAGTGCTGGTTAAGATTTTGCCGACAATGGTAAACACATCGGTAAAAATATTGCGTTCTTCCGGCGTCAGCTTTTCTTCATAGTCCTGGTATTGAGCTTTGGCTTTCACTTCGTTTCGCGCCATATTATAGCTCATGCTCATTACAGCTTCGGAAAGCGGCAGGTTGTATTGCTCAAGAGTTTCAAGACTCACTACGCGGCGGGATTTACGCTTTCGGCCAACTTCGGTTTCAAGGTTCTGCCGCTCTTCATGAAAGGCACGAACCTTTTTCATCTCTTCCTTGGTCTTGTACTTGATGAATATATAAAGGAACTCGTACTTTCTGACACCTTTGCGGCGAACCGGTTCGTAGTCGAACCAGAGGTCCGTCATTTCATTGATTTCGGCTTTGACAGGTGCAAGAATGTTCTTTTCAAAATCAGAAAAGACCTTATATTTTTCAGAAACAGTTTTTTCTCTACTGAATTTGGGCTCAGAGCTGCTTTCCGTCTTTCTGCTCTTTTTACTGCGCAGTATTTCATCTTTGGACGGCATGGAAAGCATTCCTTTGAATTCTTCCATGTCAAAGACTTTGTATTTGTAACCCTTCAGCTCATTTTGCTTGTCTGGGAATTTACGAAGCACAGCTTCCGTGACTGGTTCGAATATCACGCCGTTCGTGTAGTTGTATTCTCTGGTTCCGTTATCATAGGACAACACAATCTCATAGATGCGCATCGAATAGGTGCTTTGCATCGTGAGCAAATACTCAATACTATAAGAAGTATAATTGCTTGTCAGCTGTGCGATGTCTTTCCAGATATCTGGGTTAAAGCGCATCTGAATGGTTTTGTCTTTGAAATTAACGCGAGAGCCCTTGCTAATCCAAGAAATGGTTTTTAACTGGTCCGGCCCGTCGGGAACCCAGAAGGTACGGTTTTCCAGGTTTTCTACAATCTGCTGTAGATGCGGTTTATAACCGCTGCGCATGATGTCTACGCCTGTAAGCTTTGAAAACTCCTGGAATGTAATGGTGTAATATTTCGATGCATCTCTATCATTACGCTGGTCGATTTTGGATAGCATAATCAGCAAAATCTTTTGCTCATTTCGAGGCAATGAGTATTTTGTCTTTTGAATCAAGTCATTGCTTTTCGTGATGATAGACTTATTGAGCGCTTTAACCTCGGGTAGTTGAGCCAATGCCATCTGTTCTTGAACTTCCTCATTACTGAGAACTTCACCAACAACTGACTCAACATTATCATTAGCTTTTGCGTTGCTGTCTTTCTTTTTCATCGTCGATTTGAGACAAGCCAGATGGCTGCTCAGCCTTTCTTTTAATATGCAGCAAACCATCAAAGTAAGCTTTTCCTAAAAATGGTTACACTACGTACATTATAATTTAGTTTACAACAAATGTCACATAATGTCAAGGTTCTATTGATTAGAATTACGATTCTCTTATTTCTTTTTAGATGCAATTTATATTTTATTCTTTAATTACTTATAATTTATTATATATAGAAGAAACAGAGGTTCTTTCCCTCCACAACAGAGGTTTCTTCTGGTGATAACGGAGGTTCTTTCATAGAATGGCGGAGATTTTTTCTTTTGGCGGCAGAGGTTGTTTCCTCTATTTTGCATGGAAAGAATCTCTGTTATACAATGAAAAAATCTCTGTTACCGTGTTGCGTGAACGGGCATAAGGAACAGGCTGGCAACCTGTAAGAAGCAATCGAAACGACAAGATCATCCCGATGGCACCTGAAAACGGCGGGAAAATGGCTGTGGGCGAAATATGAAGAGACAGACAGAAGGACTTTTTTTGCGGTAAAAACCTCTGGTTAGCTTTTATAGCAGGTAATTCCTTTAACTTAAGCAGCAGGGGAGAGGAGCAAAGGCCGTTTTTTTCGGTAAGAATCTCCGTTTGCAAAAGAATTTGACTGGAAATTGGTACGGTAGAAATCTCTGGATGGAAGAAAATGCCCTCTGCAAGCAGAAAAATAGAAAAAATAGATAAAATTTTCTCGGTAAGAACCTCCGCTTGGCGAAGCGTGAGAAAGCAGAAAAGAAAAAGAGCAGAGGTTACCGTTTTGTATGGGATTGTAGAAAAGTACGTTAAAAACCTCTGTATTAGGAGAAGGTGGGTGACGAGGGAGTACGAGAGAAGAAAGATGAGGGCACTATTTTTTACGGCGTAAGAACCTCAGGATAAAAGAAGTCTTGGATAAGAACATTTGGTAATGCACAAAGCAGCACGGTACTTCCTTTGGAGGCTGCAAAAAAATCGCCGTAAAAACCTCGGCTTTGGGGGCAACAATCAGGCTTTATAAAATATGGGCGGGGGAAAATCACTTTTTATGTTCAGAAAAGTCAAAAAGCACAGTTTTTGACCTTGATAGGGAGACGAAGAAGAGAAAATACGCGAAAGGAACATGCCGAATATACATTGAGAAAGACCAAAATATGCAAGAGGAGAAAAAAGAAAAATATATAAACGGAGAAATTTACGGAGAAAAAAATCAGATAATAGTTGCAAATAAATTGGCGATGATACGAGATAAAATGCGGAGCAAATAGTGAGATCAACAATACTTAAAAGAGATTATTAACGCGAAAAAAATTAAAAATCACGGAAGAAATGGCCGAAAAAGTGTTGGACAGAACGGGATGATGGAGGGAAAGGAAGCGGCAAAGAAAAGGTGGCTAAAAACCAACCTATTATAAAGCAGAATGTGAAGAAAAAGGATGATAGGGTGGAGTAGATGGACTTTACGACACCAAAATTTTCTCGGTAAAAATCTCTGCTTAATTCCAGAGAAGCGGGCAGGCAGGCAGCGCGAGAAAGCGATTCCTGAAAAAATGTGCGGTAAAAATCTCCGGTATGGGATGCTGCTTTATGAGGAAGCAAGAAAAAAAACAAATGAAACGTTTTGAAATAGGCGAAAAAAGAACAGCTGCAATAGAACTTTTAGCAACAGCGACAATGCTGGGATTATAGGTATAGCAACAGGTACCGAAGTCTACAAGACTGTTGCCGTAAAACTGAGAAGCAAATAAAAAGATGTTTGTAGATAAGAAAAGGAAAAGCAGAGGAAAAAAGAATGAACTATACAAAGAAGGAGCCACCGAATTAGTCTTTTTAATAAATGATATGTTGGGGCAACACCGCACAATTCCCGCCTTACGGCTT
>ERZ780168.1665-NODE-1665-length-21964-cov-13.178009_pt1 | contig 21964 bp, 24 predicted proteins | sample MGYA00510981_ERZ780168 | MGnify/ENA primary metagenome ERZ780168 (study PRJEB29588, sample SAMEA2158769) | human gut metagenome | biome: human gut; feature: human-associated habitat; material: faeces | place: Denmark | collected 2008/2010 ...
GTGTGAAAATCATAACTCCCTGCAATATAAACAGGCAAAGAATCCTGATGATTCCATGCTTCATATTTTATAGAAATCCCGAATACGCTTGTAAGCATATTTCTCATTCTCCTTTTTAACTCAATTTATTTCATTTTAACTTGGCATATGTTAAAAGTCAAGTTTTTGAGTTATTTTGAATTTTCGCTGACAGTTCTAGTTACTGTTCACAGGTAGGTGTGAACAGTAACCAGAACTGTCCCAAAAAGGCTTTCTTACCCTTTCACATTATCGACACATCGCATCGACAATCTTGGTTAAAGTTTTTATAAATAATAGTGCTGAATGCTCTTGCATATATTCCTTGATTCTAATTACTTTTTGAACTTACATTTTCCTTTTCCGTAACTGGATACTGGTTCATATCAAACTTTATGCTGTCGGAAAAGTCAACACACCAGCAAAGAATCCTATAATCGAAATAATGATTAAAATCCATACTGGTACTTTTTTCCCCATATTTCTAATATATCCTGTTAATAACGGATTAACGCATACAGCAGTCAAGCAAAACAGTACTCCACTTAATATTCCGCCCTTTGTTGTAAATGATACTATGGCTAATAACAGATAGAATACAGATACACTCCAAAATACAATCTTACCAATTACTCCACCAACTGTTTTCGCCTTTTCCCCATAATTTCCATCCGTAATCTTCTGCGCTTTTTCACGATGTCTTGCTTCTTTTTCCCCATTACGTTTTGCCTTCTCAGCCGCTTTTTTCTCGGCTTGTTCTCGTTTAAAGGCAGCTTCATTTGCTTCCTTTTCAGACATACTTTGAGCATCTGTACTGGCTAAATATTGTATGTACTCTTCATCAGACATTTCTATATTTTCTTTCATTCTGTACATATCTGGCAACGCATAAACTGGCTTATCGGCAATTACCACCTGCAATTCCTGCTGCTTATTAGCAATTTTTGTGTCAATAGCTTTTACAGATGCTTCTTCATCAGGTCTTAAAAACGAGGTCGGGACGGGGGTGTTTGCCAAAACACCTAACTGTGATATCAAATTCTGTGCATCACTTTGCGCCCTTGAAAAAGCTATACTTGATTGGTCAACTTGAGAAGAAATAAACACTACCTCTGACACAAAGCCATTGATATTAACCAATACTCCAAGATGTGTACAAGTAGGGATTTGATTTGACACGGTAGAACCTGTCGTTTTTGTCTTTGTTTTTCCAAGAGCTGAACCAGCTACTACAGCCCCAATAGGACCCGCAACCATACCACCAACAACAGCCCCACCCAATGAACCGTGCTTTATTGATTTTGACTTTGAATTATTCGTTGTCACGACTCGACAGCCATTCGTCATATTTAGTTCTGCACCTTGTATGCTTGAAAACAAATTTTCTGCATTATTGATACGAATCTTTCCCTCTGTTCTATTAACCAATAATTTTCCACCAAAATATTTTTCCCAACGGGCATTTGAAATTTTGGAAATTTCATTCACTCTACTCTTAGCAAGCTTATCCCTTTCGGATTCGACCTGCCTAATTCGTCGATTATATTCATTATCTTTTTCTTTATGTATCCTTGCAATTACCTTCTCTCTGTACTTAGGATTGTTTACAAATTTAAACAATTCTTTTTCTTCATTAGCCACTTCTATTCCCCATTTCCTTATCACATAAATAATATTTTTATTACTAATCTACTAAAATCAATCATTTAACTGTATCCGATATGAAGTTATCTGCGGTTCTAAAACATTTACCTTCTTTTTAATCTATTCCGCATATTCCTTTGCAATTGCTTTCTGTGTAAGCTCACTTCTAAGCTTTATTTCTAATTCTATACCATACAGACTATGCTCACGATGAAGTCGAGGAATATAAAATTCTCGCTTTTGCTTTTTTCTGTTATGAAGGTCGGAGATATAAATATAAATCGTAATTCATCTATCTCTAATAGTTTTTTCAATTCCTGAAAAGCATAGCTTCTACTCACCCAAAATAACTTGGTATATATCTCCGATATAGTAATAAAACATCTGACATATTTTCATCAACATTTCAAGAAATACCAGCTCATTCTTATTTATCTTCGTTACAGTCAGTCATTTAACATTATATATTAAATTTTTAGACATTTCAATATTTCAGGCAGAAATGTAACATTTTAGACACTAAGATGTCGCTTTTTACTAACACCTAATACTATATTTTTGAAGATAAAAAAAGAGATGCCGAAACACCTCAATTATACATTTTATTATTAACATTCAATACAATTATCGCAATGACCTTTTCAATCGGCGGCTCTTTTTCGTCTGGTGCAACTGCTTTCCAAAAAGCCATCGCTTCCTGTTCAGCACTTTTCACTGCTTCTCAAATAGCAAACCACATTTCCTCTTTTACTGATTTTTCAGTTATTGCATTTTCTTTTGCTATCTGTCTGAAAATGTCGTTCACTTCTACTTTCTCCTATATCTATTAATTTGTATCTATCACTGATAGTTGTTGTTATAGCATATTCTCCCTATCGAAGTCCTGAAAAATTTGTCGATAATTAAAATTTTCTATACTAAAAAAAGGCTTTCCCATACCTCAAAAGGTGCAGGAAAGCCTGTATTTATGCTACTTTACTTATCCAAACTCTTCATCGTCGGGACGAAATCGTCCACTCACGACTTAATTCCATTTTGTAAATTTTATCGCCTATACATGGGCTTTTATTCAACCTCTTTACACCATTCCCACTTGTTTCGTGAAAGTAAAAATGAGGTTTGGTGTAAAAAATGGTGTAAATGGTGTATAGCCATATTTAGTTTTGGGTTTTATAGCATTGCCATCAGTCTTGTGTATCATTCTACCACTTTCTCGTCATAAAGTAAAGAAAGCACACACCATATCTCTACGGCATATGCTCTCTTTCTGATTTTCTATAACTATTTACTGATTAAATTGTAATTCTAATCCCTCAAACTCTGACTTTCTTAATTCCTTTGTTACATCTGTGTAAATGTTCAATGTCGTGGATACGTCTTTGTGTCCGAGTGCGTCCTGAATAACTTTAACATTTACACCGGCTTCGCACATTCTTGTAGTAAATGTATGTCTAAGGGAATGACAGCTAAAGTGAGGAAGTAAAACCTCTGGATTTTCACTTTCCAGAAACTGCTTATCATTACAATTTCTTATGATACGACGGATTGCTTTATTGAGGGTTGCTTGATGTTGCGGCTGACCAAAACGATTTACAAAAACAAAATCAGTGTATCCGTCAACCGTAGCTTCACAGTGCAGTCCGAGAAGTTCCTGCCTTTCTTTTTCCATTAAAAATGCTTCCTTCACAAATTCAAGCATTGGAACTTGTCGCATACCTGCCGGTGTCTTGGTTGTGTTCACATTGAAATAGCAACCTTTCTTGCTTCCTTCGGTTCTGTGGTCATAATAAACAAGCGTATGATTCACATCTATAATGCTTTCCTCTAAATCTATGTCACACCACCTGAGTCCGGTCAATTCGCCCACACGCAATCCAGTTCCGACCATAACCGCAAATATTGGATACCAATACTGTGCTTCCGGTGTGTTCTTCAGATAGTTAAGAAAAAGTTCCTGCTCCGGTTTGGTTAATGCCCTGCGTTTTTCAGTCTTAAAACAATGTGATTTTTTCAATTCACGCAAAACATTGTCTGTTGGATTGCTTCTGATATAATCATCATCTACTGCCATTTCAAAGACCTGATGTAGAACGGTATGTATGCTATCAATCGTTGCGGGTTTCAGATGTCTTTCATCAACAAGACTGTTGTAATATCTTTTTATATCAGTCTTTTTTATAGACATTATGAATTGAGAACCAATCTGATTACGCACGAATGTCTCGTACATATATTTGTAATTCTCAAAAGTATTATTCTTTATTCCACGTTTCAAATCTCTCCAAAGTTCATACATATCGTTAAGTGATGTATAGCGTGCTTCTGCCTTGATACCGTCTTTCTTGTCCTTGTCGATTTCATCTTCCTTATATCTTAAATCATCCAAGTTCCTTGCATAAATACAATGTCTTTTACGGTTCTCATCTGTCCATCGGAATTGATAAGTACCGTCCGGACGTTGCGATTCCCCTTTGCGGAGAACCTTTCTTGATTTATCTTTTCTTTTTGTATTTGCCATTGTGTTACCTCCTACAATTCTGTGCTTGAGTCAATAAACTCCTCTAACTTCTCTCGTATAATTAAAAGCCTGTCGCTTCTTGCAATTCTGAAACTGCAATCCTTATCCATCAATAGTGCCTTTAATCTTCGCTCTCCAATACCTGAATAAGCAGCCGCTTCCTCGACCGTAAGACATTTCTTTTCCCAAATCGGTATATCCTCCGGTGGTTGCAATAGCTGTTGCTGATATTCATATAGTTCAGAACCATCTATTTTGTACATCTACATTCCTCCCTTCAAATAGAACACATCTGGTCTAAATATTCTTCAAATTGTTTGCGTTTAATTAGAGTTCTTTTCCCAATTTTCAATGTAAATTGTTTTGCTTCCGGTTGCTTTGTAAGTTCTCGTATTGTTTCTCTACCAATGCCCGTATATACATACATTTCATCAATAGAAAGTGCTATCTTATGCCACAACGGAACGCTCTCGCTTTTACTGGAAAACCACTCATCATTCAATCTGTTCATCATCTGCACCTCCCTTAAATTCCGATGTCTGAATAAATTTCTCGAATGCTTTTCTCTTGATAAATCTGCGATTACCCATCCACAATACAAATGGGCAGGCATATAGATTTGTTATTTCAATCAGTTTTTTCTCACTGATTCCTGTATAAAAAGACGCTTCTCTTATGGTTAATATAGGCTTATGCTCTAATGGCATTTCTTTTTTGCTTTGCATTTCGTCCTCCTTGTATTGATGGCATCAGTATATTCATTTTTCTGCGATAAGCCCATTATGCAATCGGACTCATCGCAGATTTGACTTTTTACTATATTGAATACTGCCTTTCGAGGTATTCCTCAAAGGATTTTCTCTTGATTACCCTGCGACTTCCTATCCATATCACAAAAGGGCAGTCCTCCGATTCTGACATCTCATATATCTTATTGGCACTTATCCCTGTGTAAATTGAAGTTTCCGTTACCGATAAAACAGGTTTTAACCAAAGCGGAATGTCATAACTTACAATTTCATATCTTTTCTTAGACATTCTGACACCCCTTTCCTCTTGCGTTGTGCTGTCTTTCAGCAATCACATAATCCCAACCGGATTGATTGCATTTATCACAATGGTCTTTGACCTTAGCAAACGGGTCAAGCCGACGCACGATATAATCGGGATTGTGAATATAATCTTTCAGGCACTTTGAGCAAAGGCAACGGATATTTTCTTTCTTTTCTTCCTTATAAATCCAAAGTCCGAAAGTCTTTTTAAGCGTTATATTTATTCGCCTTAAAAGCTGCTCATCTTCAATCGTTCCGATGTAATCTCTGAGTTCATCTTTGTTTACTGTCTGAAGTTGCTCCAGTAGAACCATTGACGGCTTCTTGAGTCCAAACTCCTGACCGAGCAGGATATGTGACGGCAGGTATCTTTTCTTGATAACGCCTGTTACCGCAGCCACAATAATTGTTGGTGCGTTTCTGTTATAATCATCTGCCTGAATTACAAGTACCGGTCGTGTTCCGCTTTGTACCGAACCTGTTCGTGTTCCGAAGTCGTAGTAGAATAAATCCCCACGGCAAATTGTTTTTTCTTTCATATGTAAAACCTCACATTTCTAAATATTTTGAAGTGTCATTCGTATCCGGAATGAAATAACCCCTTCACTCATTGCACAAAAGGGTTCATTTTGGACACCCAAAATCAGAGGTTCTCATAAAATTTCTTAAAATTTTTCTTTGCCGCTTCAATAGATTTGCTGACAGAACTGTGATAAGTACCTTCTTCTACGGCTATTTCACGACAGCTCTTTCCCTCAATGACAAACTTATACAATCTTCGTTCCTGAGCTGGTTTCATCATTGAAAGCACTATTCTAACTTTCTCAATTTCACGCAGACGCTGTAATTCTTTCCTCTCTGCAATTTCTTCTGCTTCTCTGAGTTCAAATGGGTCAACAAAATCTAAGAATGCTTCATTATGGAATTGCTCAAATAAATCATCCTCATAACAAAAAGCATCTAAATGTCTTGCATCTCGCATTTCACATCTATGAGTTTCTCTGTTATCGTCAATAATCACTTTTCCCTGTGCCATAGACAGCAGGACAAATGGAGTGTATCTGCTGATAATATCCGGATATTTATCCCACAGTTCTTCTTCAGTAAGTTCGGTAACAACTGCCCATTTCTCTGTGCCGGTATATCCGTCATATTCATATTTGAGATTGATAAGTTTACAGTCCTTTGCAAATAATTCTTCTTGTTCCGTTAATGTAAGTTTGTTTGTCATTTTCGTAATCTCCTTTGAATTTTCTAAAATTGCTTTTTTATATAGAAAATTTGGAGATTACGGGTATTTAGCTATGTATGCCTGCCACTGCTTTTTCATTTGCTTCTCCGTTTCGGAGCAACAAAAAAATAGCCGAACATCAAGAACGCAAGGATATAGTTATCCCGTTATTCTCAATGTCCGGCTATTTGGTAACTCATTCAGGTTCCGTGGCTCGGTACAAAGCTCAGTTATTCAGTTGTTTGCTCATTTCTTGTTTATTCTAAATGTTCTGAATTTGAGATTACCTCTGCGCAGTGAAAGGTCAATCTCATTTACATACCCACATTTCGGGCATTTAATTTCAATGTTTCCTGTCGTCATCGTGACTTTATCAAAGATACGCCATTCACAGCGTTTGCACCTGACGATTACTTTCTGTTCCAGTCTTGTCAAATCTTATACACCTCCGGATAAACAGCAAGGTAGTCAAACGGATTATCAAGATAATCCTTGTGCAAGAGTCCAAGCTGTTTCATTCGTATTGCAAGTGCTTTCTTTGAGCATCCTAAAAAATCTGAAAGTGCTGCGTATCTTTCATAGACCGCCGGATAATAGATTTTATTTAGGCATTCGATTTTATCCCCAAGCCCAAACAAAAACATTCCTTTTTCTATCAGACACCTCGGAAGCAGAATTGCAGCCGCAAGTGTATTTGCCTGCCATTCCTCCCAATCGGTAATTATTCTGCTTTTCTCTGTGTCTGCGGTTGCCTTGTAATAATGCACTCCGGCTGATTTTTCCGTTATTCCATAATCATTTGGGAACAACATCTTGAATATCTGATGACTGCCTTCGTGCATAAGTGTAAAATTCTTTCTTCCTTTCAGGTTGTTGTCATAGTTAAGGTCAGACTCGACCAGAACCGTTTTGCCATCCAAGAAGAAAAAGGCTTCATCGTCGTTGTTTTCAAATACCTGCACTCCGAGTTCCCCAAACGATGTCATTCCGAGAATGCTTCCATCATAGGAAAGGTGCATATACTCAATCGTCAGTCCAAGTACCTTTTCGAGCATTAGCTCCGGCTCAATGCGGTACACCTGTGATTTCTTTATTTCAGGCAGTTCAAAATATGCCTTTACAAATTTCTCTGAAATTGTTTCTATATCATTTCTCGATAAGCGTTTCAATTACTTAGCCCTCCTAACATTAGGATTTTGCTTCGACAAACCACTTTCCGTTTTCTTCATCGAACAGAAAAGCCGACTGTCCGCAAATCTGAACCGTATAGCGAATGCCTGTGCCACCGACCTTAGTAGCGGCGGCTCTGCACTTCTGCATTACACGGTCGACTTCATATATCTCATCATTTTCAAACTTAATGGAATTCGGACGAGCCGTTCCATCAGGTCTATGCGTCACATTTACTTCGACATATACTTTTCTTCTTTCACACTCCATTGCTTATACCTCATAATTTCTCATTGTTACAACCAATCTTCCCAAATGCTCATATCCGTCGATGTCTTTATCTGAGACTTTGTATTTCGGTTTTTCGTCATCATTCTTGTTAATGTAGCAGGAAAGCCGACCTTTTAGAAACGGCTTATTCAAATCAAAGAATAAAAACATCCCTTCGTATATTCCGTAATCGGTAAAATGGTTTCCGCCGTCCGCAATGAAGATAGCCATATCATCACTGCATCCTTTTATTAAACAATCAGGCATTCTTACATATGCCTGTACATCACTTTCATCAATCACAATTAAGCCCTCCTTAGCCGACCATTCCCGTCGGCATCGTGATTTCCACTTTTTCCGGTGGTAGCTGCAAGTCCTGATACAGAACTCCATTCCTTATGCTGTCCTTACCGAAGCGTCTGCGGATTGTTTCAATACATTTTTCAAGTCGTTCCAACTTTTCCTGCTTTTCCACATCCATAAATAATCCTATCTGACGGGGCGTGTCTTGAGGAATAAGATTGATTGCTTGGATTGTTACGGAACGGATTGGATTGTACCAACCATACCTTGCTTCAAAAAGTTGAAATGCTCTCTTGGCAAGAACCATCGGCGATTGCGTAGGCAAGTCAATCTTGGTCTGCCATTGTCTTGTACATAGTGTGTTATCTCTAATGTGTATGGCAACTCCTTCGGCACTCAGTCCGTGGACTCGGAGCTTGTGTCCGATGTCTTGGGTCAATTCGAGAAACACGGGCCACACCTGCTCCGGTTTCTCTAAGTCTGCAACTGTCGTTATACCGTGTCCTACGCTCTTGATAGGCGATACGAAGTCTTTCTTGGCAACAAGGGAAAGGTCATTGCCATTTGCGTAATTCCATAATGCAACTCCGTTTTTTCCTAATACGCTTCGCAGGAACTCAGGGTCGGTCTGTGCCAAAGCCCCGATGGTACGAATCCCATAGCTGTCTAATGTACGCTGTGTCGCTCTGCCTACACCGAGCAAATCAGCCGATGGGAGTTTCCATATCTTTTCTCTGAAAGTATCCTTTGGTATAACCGTTACTGCATCCGGCTTCTTCATATCAGAGCCGAGTTTTGCAAATATCTTATTAAATGAAACACCAACGGAGATAGTAAGTCCGAGTTCAAACTTAATCGTTTCTCTGATTTTGTTTGCAACTTCCACCGGAGAGCCGAAAAGACTACCTGTTCCGGTAATATCCAGCCAGCACTCATCCATACCATAAGGTTCTACTTGGTCTGTATATCGTTCGTACACGCTTCTTGCAAGTTTTGAGTATTTTATATATTCCTCATAATGCGGTGGAACAATAACCAAATCCCGACATTTCTGTTGTGCCTGCCAGACGGTATCTCCGGTTTTCACATCAAATGCCTTTGCTTTATAATTCTTAGCAAGGACAATTCCGTGTCGTTCTTCAACAGAACCGCATACAGCAACCGGATATTCTTTCAGAGCAGGGTTAAGCATACACTCAACACTTGCATAGAAGTTGTTCATATCGCAATGTAAAATATTTCGAGCCATTCTGCGTAACCCCCTTGACTTTTTGAGAAGTTTAATATAAACTATGAGTAGTTAAACTTCTTACTTGCTATTATACGCAGTTAAACTTCTCTTGTCAAGAGTGTAGACGAAGTTTAACTACATAAATTTAAGACAAGGAGTGAACAATCAAGATGACATTCGGCGAAAAAGTTAAGAACGAACGAAACAGACTCGGATTAAATCAGGATGAGTTGGCGAAAAAAATCGGCGTTACTCGTAGAGTTATCAGTTCCTATGAGAATGACAGTTCCCGTCCAAGAGGAACAGAACGCTATAAGAAACTTGCCGAAGCTCTCGGTGTAAATATCAACTATCTTTTATCGGAAGATGAAGCATTTATTGCAGATGTTGAAGATAATTACGGACACAGAGGTGCTAAGCAGGCAAAAGAACTTCTAGCAGAAGTAACCGGTTTATTTGCCGGCGGAGAAATGGCTGACGAAGACATGCGTGAAATGGTTGATGCCATTCAGGAAGCGTACCTTATTGCTAAGAAAAACAACAAGAAATACACACCGAAAAAGTATCGCAAAGACGAGTAACCTCTCGCTGTGCGTTGTCCGTTTTATGGGACAGCAGATGGTTTATAATAAAAATGGATAATATATCTGTTATAATGGCACTGCAAGGGAGGTGAGCCGTTTGGGATATAATACGCAGGATGAGATTGTCAAGATAGTGAACCGGCTCATCAAACGATGTGGCACTCGTAATCCATATAAAGTCGCTGATGAGCTTGGGATACATATTCTCTATCGAGATTTTACGAAACAGCGTGGAGCATACAAGGTAATCTTGAAGAATCGATTTATCTTTCTTCAGAACGGTTTGCACCCGGTTATTGAACAAATCGTATTATGGCACGAAATCGGACACGATGTTCTTCATCGCCAAGAAGCAGTTTCAGCCGGAGGATTCAAAGAATTTAATATCTTTGATATGCGTGAAAACCGGATGGAATATGAAGCCAATGTCTTTGCAGCTCAGGCTTCTTTACCGGACGATACGATTATTGAATATATTAAACAGGGGTATGATATTCAGCAAATTGCTCGCTGTATGCACTCCGACATAAATCTTGTCGCTTTGAAAGTTGATACTCTCAATTCACAAGGCTACAATTTTAGGAAACAGGAACATAGAAACGACTTTCTCAGATATAACAGAAAAATGTAAAGACCGTCAATTCTCGAATGAGATCTGACGGTCTTTGCATTACTTCGATTTCCATTATTCTTGGGAACAGCGTAAGTTTTCAGATTTAGTGCAAATAGAGCGAGGTGGTTCGCCAAGACCTATTGATGATTTCATTACCGACTCGCCTGATGGATTAAATTGGGTGAAGATTGGCGATGCTCCCGCACAGGGCAATTATATAACAAAAACCGCAGAAAAAATCAAACCGGAAGGACTATCAAAAACGAGAGAAGTTCATCCGGGAGATTTAATCTTATCTAACTCTATGAGCTTCGGAAAGCCTTATATTATGGGCATAGATGGGTGTATTCACGACGGCTGGCTACTAATTAGAAATACCTATAAAGCTTTTGATTTGACATTTTTGTGCCATTTGCTCGGTACTCCTCAAATGATAATTCAGTATAAGTCACTTGCGGCAGGTAGCACAGTAAATAACCTTAATAAAGAGCTTGTTGGAAACACTGTCGTAACAATCCCAACTATAAAGGAGCAACGAGTTTTAGGACAGTATTTAGAAACCCTTGACAACCTTATCACCCTTCATCAGCGTAAGCCGGTTGTTGTCAATTCAAGCTCGACAATGAACGCATTACCAAATCAACATCTTTATTTTCAAGTTCTTGAATAATGTGAAGATAGGTCTTTTGCGTTGTTGTCATACTTGAATGTCCTAATCGTTGAGCCACACTTGCTATTGATACTCCGGCAAATAATAGCAGTGAAGCGTGTGTATGTCTTAGTCCGTGAACAGATATAACCGGTATATCTGCCTTCTTACAGTGTCTTGTAAGAATGTCATTGACAGTAGAGTTATACACCTTTTCCGAAACAAAAATCGGTTCATCTTCAGGTAAGTCTTTAACCAAAGTAGAAAATTGAATAATGAGCTGCCAATCAATCTGTATTTTCCTGACCGACGACTGATTTTTGGTGGGCATAAACCCACCACCGCCTTTATAATCCCAGGTTTTATTGATAGATAAAGACTGCTTTGAAAAATCAAAGTCTTTTGGAGTTATAGCCAACGCTTCAGAAAATCGCATTCCGGTTTTTGCAACCAACAGAATAAACCAATCCCAATTTATCTCTTGACTAAGATTTAAGTCAGATAAAAGTTTGTGCAACTCAAACTGATTAAGACATTTGATTTTTTTGTGTCGAGGCTTTTTACCTTTTATGATAGCTTTTCTTGTAGGGTCTCGTTCTATAAGTCCCTCATCTACCGCATCTAAAATTGCACCTTTAAGTTGATGATGAAAGTCCATTGTGGTCTGTCTTTCGTGTGACTTCGCATAATCGTTCAAGAGTTTTTGATATGTTATCCTTGAAAGTTCGCACACTTTCAAATCCGGTGCTAATTGCTTAATCCAAGCCTGCGTAAGCAGGTATTTATCCATTGTAACCTTCCTTATCGCCCCTTCCTTATAAACCGTAATCCATTGAGCGTAATAATCGTAAAATAAGTCTGTTTTGTTTATATTATTCAGCATAATATCCTCCTGTATAAAAATTAGGCTTACGCTGATGAAGGGTGATAAGGTGGTCAATTGCAAGAAAATACTCTCCAATCTTTTCTTGCTCGGCTTTATGAGGAAGCACAACAGGAAAGTCAACCAATATGTTTTGATTAAGATGTTTGATAGTTCCGCCTGTCGCTTTCTTATCAACATAATCCATCAAAAAAGGAGCTTTCAAATATTGAAACAGGTATCTGTTATCAACTTCGTTTTCGTCCTTTATTTCAACATTAAATACCCCTGCGTTAAGCGTCGCAGGCATTGTTAATCCCTGAATATAAGCCACTTTTCCGAGTGTTCCGTCTTTAGTTATTAAAATACTACCGTTACGGATTTGTATGTGCTTATCTTGCTCATAACGCTCACGCTCGACATAGTGGCAAGTATCAAAATTTACGGCTCCGTCTATAAAGTCCGTACCCGTAATTAGCATATAATCTCCACTATCTAAAAACTCGGAAGTTCTTAAATTCTGCCAACCTATTCTTGCGTGCATTGTAGCAATCTCGCTTAACTTACGCTGTTCCCAAGCGTTTTTGATGTATCTGAACTTTTTTGATTTTTCTTTGCATAAAAATGCAAACTCACGCTGATGAAGGGTGATAAGGTTGTCGAGTTGAGCAAGATACTTGCCAATTCGTATTTGCTCAGCCTTGTTTGGCAACAGTAAGTCTATGCCCATTAGTGTTTCAGCATTGAGTTTTGCACGACCCCCGCCGACCAAAAGTGACTCAATATCCGCTTGACTAATGGCATAGGCAAGGAATTGATTGTCTGCACAATCATACTTTCCTTGTAGAACGTGAGCGTGATTATTGACCCAAATTCTCCCTTTTACGCACTTTACAGGATAATTTTTAAGGTCATTCGCTCCATCTTCTGCGACAAGGATAAACTCACCATCGTGAGTATATCCATCTACATAGTCTTGAATTCCGTTCGCTCCGTAATAAGGAGTTGTGCCTGCAACTCGCAAACTTGCCGCCACCGGGATACGCAAATTATCATATCTGTCCGTTACTTCTCTAACCTTACGCTGTTCCCAAGAAACATAAAATAGGAGCCAAGGGAAAGCCCTTGACTCCTAAAATAATGCTTAATTATTCATCTTCTGTTGGCATTTGAATTTCATAACCACCACTGATAATAAAATCTCGAAGCAATTTGTCAACTTTAACATTAACCTTGGGCGGAATTATTTTAGTCCCTTCGACCTTTTCAAAGTATTCCTTTGCCTTTGCTTTATCGACCGTTTTCTTCAGTTCGTCATATCTGCCAAATTCATTGAGATTGTTTTCATTAAGCTTCAAACTCATAATGTTTCTAAGCAGGTTCTCATCTAACCCAAGAGCAGATGAAACTCTGTGAATTTGGTCGTTTCTCGCTTTTGACAAATACTCGTTAATATAATCTCTCAGTGATTTACCTTCTGAAACCTTAACATCTCCTCTTTGAATATCGTGCAGGAAAATGTTTGCATATTTCTGTTCTTCCTGAGAAAGCGTTGCAAATGTCTTGTGCAGCTCTGTTTCGGCTTGTTCAATAGCTTCCTGAGTTGTTCCCTCAACACTCAACAACTTAATATACTTATCAAATCTTGAGTTCATATAGTCAGAGTCGATTAAGCCCGTATCAATCTCTGTAATATATCCCGCAAGGTCATAAGGAACATCATCGCCTCCGATACCACCACCGCCACCGGTCAACTCTTTATATCTGAGAACTAAAATAAGATAAGTATTCTCATCTATGGCTACATCAACGACTTCGCCGGTTTCTTCATCTACATATGCAGGAACATCCCATTTGAAGCCTTGAATTTTAGCTGCTTCCAAATAGCTATTAAATTCATTGAAATCCTTTGCAAACTTCCTACACACCAAAGTGTCATTAGGCAGCTTTTCAAAGTTTTCAATTCCCGCATTGGTAAACAACTCGGTGATACTTTCAAAAAGTTCGTTCATCTGCTTCAAGTTTTCAACGAGATGTTGAACGAACAATCCGAGTGGTCTGTCGCCTGAATACAATTTTACGGCAGCGTTAATATTATGCTCCATAGTGTGAGGTTTGCGGTAATAGCGAATTGTTCCGAACGGTTTATCCGGGCCGAACAAGCGATTAGTTCGAGAAAACGCCTGAATGATATTCTCGTACTGAAGCACCTTGTCCATATACAAAGTGTTAATCCACTTAGAGTCAAAGCCCGTAAGCATTTGGTCAACGACGATAAGTAAATCAATTTGTTTTGCCGGTTCGGTCGCTACTCGTTCATACGGCTTTTTGTGGGCAAGTCTTGCGGCTATGTCCTTTTTCATTTTTGCAAATGTCGGAATAGCAAAATCCTGACCGTATTTTTCGTTGTAATCGGAAATGATTTCAACAAGTCCGTCCTCTTTGAATTGAACACCGCCGTTATTATCAATACTTGGGTCAAACAAAGCCGTTACTTTCAGTTGCGGATTTAACTCTTTGAACAATCGATAATAATTGATAGCCTCCGGAATACTGCTTGTAGCAAATATTGCGTGGAATTTACTGTTATGGCTCAATGTTACCCAGTTTTCGAGTATATCCTTTACTACTGTCGTAGTGTGTTCCGTTGTTGTATATTGAACATTTGGGATATAATCTTCGATGCCCTTTATATAGTCGCCCTTGGCGTCAAAGTGTCCAACCATTCCAACTTGGTTTACGTCCATATACTTATAAAAGATTTTGCTCTTAACAGGGTCAGAAATTGCTTCTTCCTCTGTTTGTGCCTTTGCCTTTTCCAAGGCAACTACTTTTCGCACATCTTTATCTTTGAAAGTCAAAACCTTGTATGGGTCAAAACCGAGAACATTTTTGTCTCTGATTCCGTCCGCAATGCTGTATCTGTGTAACTCATTACCAAATACAGTGCTTGTAGTATTCTTTTTCTTTTGGTTTTCGTCTTGGATAGGCGTACCGGTAAAGCCAAAGAACATTGCCTTTGGAAATGTGTTTTTAATTGTCAGCAACATATCCCCAAAAGTAGAGCGATGAGCTTCATCTACTATGAACACAATACGCTTTTCGCTGATAAGTTCAATGTCACGAGCGTTCAATCCACCGGCTTCGTCTTTGATATTACTCATTTTCTGAATGGAAGTAACGATAAGTGTGTCTGCCGGATTGCTGCTTTTGAGTTTTGTTATCAACACATTTGTGTTTTCGGTTGCTTGTACGGATTCATTTTCATCGGCAAAGCCACGATACTCTTTCAGTGACTGAGTGCCGAGTTCAATTCTATCCATAAGGAAAATTACTTTGTCGGCGTCTTTTGAGCTTGCGATTAACTGAGCTGACTTAAAACTTGTCATTGTTTTGCCGGAACCGGTTGTGTGCCAAATATATCCGCCGAGCTGATTGTTACCTTCCCATTTTGCTTTTGCAACTTTATCAGAAATAGCACTTGCCGCAAAATACTGATAGCTACGCATTACTTTAAGTACGCCGTCTGAGTCATCAGCAACCGTATAAAAGCCGATAAGCTGATGTGCCATAGGAATAGATAGAAGAGTAGATGCCACCTTGTTCCATTCGTTAATCGGCTCGTTATTAAAATCTGCCCAATGGAAATAATAATCCGGATTAAACTTGCCGTCCGGACCCGGATTTGCAAAATAAACAGCTTCGTTTGGTTCCATTGCAACAAAAATCTGAACCAAAGAAAACAGTCCACTGAATATTCCCTCGTGAGAATACTTTTCTATTTGATTGCAAGCCTGACTAACCGGAATACCGCTCTTTTTGAGTTCAATATGGATAACAGGCATACCGTTAATGAGCAGCATTAAATCTCCACGGCGGTCATTAAGTAATTTCGATTTTGTTGGGAATTTAGGCTGCTGCACAATTTGGTATCTGCTTTGACCGGCGGCAATTTCACGGCGGTCATAAATTTTAAGGCTGACTTCTTTACCAAAATGTAATTTATCATCAGGGTTATCCCTTACGATAGAAACACTTTTTCCGTTAATAAAGCCATTCAACTTTAACGGTGTTCTGAGAGCTTCGATTTGCTCTAAAATCTGCTGCATTTCGCTATCGGTTAGAGGATAATCGTTCAGTCTGTCAATATCTCTGTTGTTTTCAAAGAGTATATTTGCCCAATTTCGCAGCAAATCTTGTTCAGAGTAATTTTTAAGGACTTCTTTTTCCCACCCTTTTTCGGATAGTATTTTTATCAAAGCCGCTTCAAAATCCGACTCTTTATTAAAAATCATTTCGAGTTCCTCCTAACTTCTAAAATTTGCTTTTACATCTCAGACAAACATCTTTTCAAGGCACGCTTTTTTGAGATTTTTCAACTTTTCTAACTCACGCTGATGAAGGGTGATAAGGCGATTGAGTTTTTGAATATATGAAGCTATTTTCTTTTGCTCTGCTATTGACGGAACAGGAACAACTAATTCAAAATAATCTCCCAAGTTGTAATTTGTTCTTCCATCTCCTGTTGAAATTGATACTGCCCATTTCTTATGTTTATCTGTGTTTAGAAACGAACACAGATAATTTGAATCAATTATTTTAGGATTTGGTCGAGTGACAATCGTAGCAAAACCTATTGATTTTGCTTCGTTTTCAGTAATTACCGCAGATGTTCCTACATCTCCGGTGTGTACGGTAATTACATCTCCAATTTGGTGCATACGAGTTTCGTTTTTTTCGGCAAATGTTTTTTCCAAGTAAATTGGATTATCACCAAATTCAAATTTACCATCTTTAATATCTGAGTTTCTAATAAGTAAAGTTCCTTCATCGGTATAATGTTTCGTCATTGTTGTCACTAATCCAATATAAATTTTTCCGATTTCAGTGACCTTACGCTGTTCCCAAGCTTCAGTAAATCCCTTAAAACGAATTTCGGGTGCATTGGAGCCATTTTGTGGAAACATTTTTTCCAGCATAGATTTTTTGACATTGGTCAATTTGTCATACTTACGCTGATGAAGGGTGATAAGGTTGTCGAGCTGACGAATAAACGCCCCGATTTGCTTTTGTTCTACAATATCTTTAGGTACAGAAAGGTCTATATCAAAGAAATCCTCGGCAGAAATATTGAGAAGCCCGTGATTCCTTGCACCCTCGGCAGCTCTCTCAGCAACACCTTTGTACCACCTATCTGTATCGAAGAAAACTGTCAGAAAATTCGAATCAATCTGTTGCTCTTTCTTGGGAGTAAAAACGATGTAAAGCGTTGATAGCACGCCTTTTTCGTACAGATCAAGTCTTTTGACCGCACCAAATGGATAGCCATCAGAGGTGCTTTTGTTGTAGGCAAATTCGCCATTCAGCACCAAGTAATAATTGCTTACATCTCGGCTTGCAACACGGTTATTAAAGTATGTGATTTGGTCAACCAAACCATATTGTGCTGAAATTGTTAATGGTAGCGTAGATTCGTTGTTTGTATTCTTGCGAACTACTCTATCAACGAGTTCACCCAACTTACGCTGTTCCCAAGTGTCACTAAACCCTTTGAAGCGAATTGCCGGAATGTCTGTTATTTTTGTCATTTTGCACTACCTCCAAGCAATTTTTTGAGTTCAGCAAGACCGAGCATATCAAATTCACTACCTTCAAGGTCATCAATCATAGAAGAAAGTGATTTTTCTGTTTCTTCTATTTGATTTTCGACATCTGCGAAAGTAGTTTCATATTTCTTTGCAAGTGCTTCAAGCTTTGAAACCAAATCAGATATAATGCTATCCGGCAACTGCATAAGATTATCAATAAGCGGCTTTATCCACTTATCTTTAAGAAGTTCAAGAACTTGTTCATCGGACAAGTGTTCAATCGTATCTTTCGTTTTTTCTTCAAGCAAGGCATTATCACGCTTAATGGCAGTTTTCAATGCTTTTTCTTCTGTATTCAATTCCGAAACAGATTTAAGTTTTTCCTTTGTTTCAGGTTCAACACCGTCGGATTTCATAGCTTTTTTGATTTCTGCAAAGACCCAGCTATCTTCGTTTACAAAATCAGCCTCTTTTTCTTCCTCGGAAAGTGTGTCAAGTATTTCTTCGTATTCGGAAGCAATTTCTGAAAGTCGATTTTCTTTTTCACTTAATGCTTGCTTGTCATCGGCAAGTATAGTGCTTTGAATAAGGTCAAATGGTATAATGCGACCTTTCCATCCTTCTTGTACTTCCTGCTCAACATTTCCTTTTTTCTTGACCACCATATTAGCGTCAACAATTTTAGTTGCTCCAAAGCCCTCTGTTTGAATAATTTCCAAATCTACGGCAATCTTAGTCCAGTCATCATCAAGAAGCTGGTATGCTTCATATCTGTCAACTAACGGGATGGCAGCCATTCGTGCAAAGATATTTTTTGATAAAAGCTCCTCTGTTTTAGAGATACTGAGACTTTCCATCTTTGTAATCAGCTCATCATACAAATATGTATCAAAATCAGCAAAAACGGACTTGAACTCGTTTTCAAAACTTGTTATATCACTGTGTTCTTTAATTGCCTTTTTTATATCTTTAACTACGAATTTGCAATATTCGGAAGATGTATTTTCAAACAAATCAGAGCGAAGTGCCGGGAAAGCTGTCCAATATTCTTTGAGTTCATCAATTTCAGATGCCGGTAGACCGCCGAACATAGACGCAAAAATATCCCAAGATTCTGCCGCCTCTGAGGAATCCACATATCTCGGAATATTAAGGTTATAATCGTTCTCTCTGATTTCGTCACGGCTGACAACTCGTGAATACTTGTCCACGCTTTCTCTCCGTGTAACAACATCTACAATCTTCTTAATATCTGAAGCTCTCAGCTTATTGTTTTTGCCCTCTTTGATATATCCTTTTGAAGCATCTACTATAAGAACATCTGTATTGGTTCTCTTTTGCTTCAACACCATAATTATTGTCGGAATACCTGTGCCGTAAAAAATATTTGCAGGCAATCCTATGATTGTATCAATCTTATTTTTTTCAATTAAGTTCTTGCGAATTTCGCCTTCTTCGCCGCCACGGAACAAAACACCGTGAGGAAGAACAATAGTCATAATGCCATCAGGCTTAATATGATAAAGGTCGTGAAGCAAAAAGGCATAGTCTGCCTTACCCTTTGGTGCAAGACCATAACCGGCATAACGAGGGTCAGTATCCTTATCAGCTGGATTCCAAGCCTGTGAATATGGAGGATTGGAAACTACGGCGTCAACATAGAGTGGATTGTATGTTCCTGTCGGGTCGTTTTCATCGAAATACGGCCAGTCGTCCTCCAAAGTATCGCCGTTTCTTGTTACTATGTTATCTGCTTCAATACCACGCATTACCAAGTTCATACGAGTAAGGTTATATGTATTCTGCTTTAATTCCTGAGCGTAGTATTTAACTTTGTTTTCGCCCTCAATGAACTTTGAAGCACTCTTACCGATGTTGATTAACAAGGAACCAGAACCGCTTGTAGGGTCGAATATTTCAATTTTCTCTCTGTTTTTCAAGTGATTTGCAACTATTTCAGACATAAGCAATGATACTTCGTGCGGAGTGTAGAACTCGCCGGCTTTTTTACCTGCATTCGCCGCAAACTTTTCAATCAAATATTCATAAATAAATCCAAGAACATCATAGCCCTGCTTACCATCCATAGGAATATCTTTTATAAGCTGAATGAGTTCGCTAATAGACTTTGACTGCGAAGCAGCACTATCACCTAATTTTGAAAGACCAGTTTGCAGAGTATCAAAAACGCCCTCAAACACTTTCTTGTGGGTTGGGTTTATTAAACGGCTAAACGCTGAAAGAGCGTCACGAACATCTTGAACACTGAAATCGCTGCCTTTTGCAAGCCAAGTTGAAAAGAGATTGTCGTAAGAAATAAAATATCCCAAGTTCTTCTGAATGCTTTCAACCGTATCAGTATCTTCTTCTGTTAATTCGGGAAGATACTCGTCAGTCCAATCATTAGCTTTCAGATATTTAACTTCTTTCTCCGAAAGGAATTTATAGAAAATAAATCCTAAGATATAGTCTTTGTATTCATTTGCTTCGATTTTGGAACGCATTTTGTTTGCAGACTCCCAAATCTTTGCAGCTAACTGCTGTTTATTCATAATAAACCTCCGTATTATTTGTTGTAGCTATTTATATTTTATCTGACAATGGCACTATTTTTAAGTATAAAATAATTAGTGTCCCATAAAACGGACTCAGTTTTCTTCATCAGGAAGAAAATCTATAATATCTTCTACATTGCAATCAAGTGCAGCACATACTTTTCCAAGCACTTCGGTCGTCACATTTTCATCTCTGCTCATTTTGCTCATTGTGTAATGACTTAAACCAGCAAGAGCTTCTAAGTCTTTTTTCTTCATATCTCTGTCAACAAGAATGTGCCACAATTTTTTATAACTAACAGCCATTTCATTGCACCTCTTTCTTAGTTAAAGTGTAAGTATATATATTGTACCATAGAAATTTGATTTTTTCAATAAAACCACAAATATTCGAACTAAAGTGCGTTTTTTCATACTTTCGGTTAAAAACGCATATAACTCTGTTATTACCGGTTTATGTTCATTCTTGGGAACAGCGTAAGTTTGGTGAAGTGTTTGATTGCACTGTCCCGAATAACACACTTTCCCGTGCCGAACTGAGTTATGATGAAGGAACTGTCCTGAATGTTCATTATGGTGATGTGCTGATAAAGTATGGCTCTGTGCTGGATGTTCAAAAGGATGATATTCCTCGCATCCCGCATAGATGCCGAGAGGATTTCAATGGGGCTTTATTGCAGGATGGTGATGTTATTATCGCTGATACCGCAGAAGATGAAACGACCGGAAAAGCCTGTGAAATAGGTAATTTGCAAGGGAGTGCCATAGTATCGGGGTTACATACAATGGTGTGCCGCCCTCGGAACAGAATGGCATTGGGGTACCTCGGTTACTACCTCAATTCCAACGCTTACCACTATCAGCTTCTTCCTCTAATGCAGGGCATAAAAGTGCTCTCTTTAAGTCGCAGCAACATTCAAAAAACAAGCGTGAGTTACCCTTCAGCAATGAAAGAACAGCAACTCATTGCAAGCTACTTCAGCCAGCTTGACCACCTTATCACCCTTCATCAGTGTAAATGTCAAATTGACGGCTGCCGTTTTCAATCACCATTAGCTATTACTTGGGAACAGCGTAAGCTGGGGGAAATCGGTTCAGTCTCTATGTGCCGAAGGATTTTCAAAGAGCAAACATCGGAAAATGGAGAAATACCATTTTATAAAATAGGTACATTCGGTGGAGAGGCAGATGCTTTTATATCGAGAGAGCTTTTTGAAGAATATAAAGCAAAATACCAGTATCCTAAAAAAGGAGATATATTGATTTCTGCATCAGGCAGCATTGGTAGAACTGTTGTGTTTACGGGAAAAAATGAGTATTTTCAAGACTCCAATATAGTTTGGTTAAATCACGATAAACATTTGGACAACTCGTTTTTGAAATGCTTTTATTCTATTGTGAAATGGGCAGGAATAGAAGGCAGCACAATAAAAAGACTATATAATGATAACATTTTGAATACAGCTATCACCTTGCCGTCAGTTGAAGAACAGCAGAAAATAGGTGCATATTTTGAAAACCTCGACAACCTTATCACCCTTCATCAGTGTGAGTAAAAACAAAAGTTGGTTCCAACATACACGTACTCAGATGAAGTCAAACCAACTATCAGTAATGATTTCCAACTATTTTTATGTTATACTATAAAAGTAGTAATTCACGATTGTTAATGGCGA